>Ga0315298_1005101_pt1 | contig 18987 bp, 18 predicted proteins | sample WHS_1_MG_FD_203077 | JGI IMG/M metagenome (GOLD analysis project Ga0315298, IMG submission 203077) | Extremophilic microbial mat communities from Washburn Hot Springs, YNP, Wyoming, USA - WHS_1_MG | ecosystem: Environmental > Aquatic > Thermal springs > Hot (42-90C) | place: USA: Wyoming...
ATTTTACGGGCAACTTGTTAAAGAACATGTATTCTGGACTGTGCGGCTTTAATTGCATGTCACGTAAGTCCAGAATACCATTGCTTAACGGTAAAAGATATGGGGGCTCCTCTCTTCTGTTTGTGTACGTGCTAGCCTTAATGAAGTCTACAACTTCACTTGCCCTGTTTTTACGGTATTCGCTGCCAAGCCTTGCGCGGCATTCTTTTTTGATTAGGGCTTCGCCAACATGCTGATAGTAACCCTCAATGTAGGCATAAACTTCATCAGTGTCCATCAAAGTTATAAAATTGTATGCAGCCATAATCTCTTCAGCAAGCAATTTTGGAACAAATGTTCCCTCTTCAAAATACTTCTGTGGAAATTCCACAACAGCGTTAATTGGCTTGGCTAATGCTTCTTCAAGTTCTTTTCTTTCTAGGGTTTTCGCTTTAGTGCAGTAGCATCCACAGTTTTCGCATTTTAACCATTCTGTTCCAATGTCATCTACATGACTCGGCTTTAGCTTTTCGCTGTGGCAGTGAGGGCATAGGCGCCTCTTAACAAAGCCAAAAGCGTCATATTCAATTTTAACTTCTGACGCTTCGTTTGCATCAGTATCGTCGTCATTCTTCATTCGGGCTCCCTCCTTTGCCCCTATTCCTTAGGGCTTTTTTGTGAACAGTTTTTCAAGCTCCGGATGTGCCTTCAGAAACGCCAGTAAATCTTCAATTGTGGCTGTGTTTGATGGAAAAGCTGCTAAGGCTTGGTTGTAGATTATGTAAAAGCTTTTAACGCCTTCAGTCCGCAAAGCTTCACCGTATTCCTTAGGCAAGGTCAACAAGTATTGCGTGAAACCGTCTGGTCTCCGTAACGCTGTAAGTTTTCTTACCTCAATTCTTGGAACACTCAATCACATATCACCAATAGAAAAATACATATAATACGCGCACAGAACGCAAACTCTCAGAAGCTCTAACTTTTTGCCCTGGGGCAAAAATTGTCCTGGGCAATTTCAGCGATATTCAATTGTTGTCGCATTCATCATTTTATCCCGGGGCAAATTTTTCACAGTTTAAGATGTGGGATTACTGTTGCTTGTTTGGGTTTTCTGTGACATTGCCATTCTGGCTTGTGTGAGTTTTCGCTCTAATTCTCTTTTCTTTTTGGCTTTTTCCAGCAGGCTTATGCAGATGTGCGCTTGTCCACGGTCTTCCCAGCTTTGCATAAGCTTTGGCACGATATCCCACATGTTGTGTAGGTCGCCGAAGTCTAAGCCCAATTCGCGGACCAAGCTTATCAGCTCGCGCGAGCAACTGAACGGATGTCACCCTCGACAAGCTCCCCATCTCCGAAGTTTCGCCTATACACTTGGCAGGCATACTTGTCAATGTCGTTCGCCCAGATGCATTTCCATCCGCTTCTTTCGAGCCCAAGCCTAAAACCTCCTATACCGCAGAACATTTCGATGAATGTCAAATCCACGGGGGAGCCCCCAACAGAAAAATGTGCCAAGAAACCGACATAGAAAAAGGGGAAGGGTGAAGACGACAAAGATTGTGTTCCTTTAGAGGAACAAAATTAACCGACAAAGAATTTCATAGGTGTGAAAATTGTGGAGGCGTAAGCCACGGCTCAGCTAAACTGCGGTAGGTTTCCCGCCAGCCCTCACGGCTTTTGCTGACATAGACAATTTGCTGTTCTGGGACACGATGCCCCATCCAAAACTCTGATTACGTGGTTTATTTGATAGTTGTTGAGGATTGTAAATGCAAAAGCCCGGCAAGTTAAGTTATTAATGGCGCTTTCCAGACTTTTTTGAAAATTTTTGTTATTAGTTTACGTGTTTTATGTTGTTCTGTTAACTTTCATTAACAGAACATTATTTCCATGGTTTCGGCGGGTGGGCGGGAAGGTTTTCTAATAGTTTTCTTGTTAATTAACTAAAAATTGCGGCGCACAGAGAGTAATAGTATACATCACATAATATAAAAATAGGGCTGCTAAGGGGGTGCGGATGCGAATTCGTTAATTAATTCACATTTTTCCCTTAAAGGAGGCTTTCCCATTCCAAGGCCCAGAAAATACGCGGACACAGTCGTCAAATCCTTCAGCGTAGAACGAGAAGTTTACACGCGGCTAAGGGCTGTGTTGGCTTCTCAGGGCAAATCCATAAGCGAAGAAGTTAACACGCTTCTTAAGAGGCGTCTGGCAGAGCTTGAGGGCATTGAAGCTTCTGCCCAGAGCAGTGAAGACTATGAGGCTTTGAAGAGTCAACACCTAAAACTCGTCGAGGAAGTCAAACGCTTAACAAAGCCTTTGGAGAAGGACAGCGTATACGAAAGCCTAATGCGCTTCGCACACGAGTTGGGCTTGGACCTTGCGGACTTGCATAACGTGGAGGAGATTGCTACTAAAATATTACAAAACTGGCGTGGGCAGCTTGACCAAAACGTCCAGCCAAGCCACATCCACCTATTCATAACACTTCTTGAAAAAGGAAAACAGAAAAAGGCTATTGAACGCAAACTCACAGAAATAAGGCTGAAAGCAGCACCAACATCAACAGAAAACGCATACCATTAGACATTACTAACAGAACAACACGAAAAATAACAATACAGAAAATTTTTCAAAAACTAAAAAACCACTAATAATAAAAGCTGCCCAAGTAGATTCAATCCTCGTTTAAATTCCTCACGTAAAACATATTATATGTGGAGACCGTTACCCAAGGTCTTTTCTTCTTATAGTTTCCACAAGTTTTCTCACCAAGATCTTCGCGCGCGCAAAGGGTTTACAAAGCTTTCAGGATAAACAAGGATGCGCGCGCATTATTAAAAAATTGGATGGCAGTTTTTATTTTCTGCTCTGCCGTTGCAAAGTATGGGCGTATGGATATTACTTGTTCTGTTCCTGGTTGGACTATGCCGTTTGCCCTTTTGCCAGTAATATAGCTTAGTTCATTTGCCTCGTAAAGCGTGGCAAGCATTGCTAAGGCGGCTGTCATGGCTTTTGTTCCAGAAGTGTAGTCTATGACAATGTGGCTGGATTCTTCCTTTATTTTGCGGACTTTCGGCTGAAGAGTTTCGTATACTTGTTGTATGTTGTCGGGGTTGTCGATTTTTATTTTTTCGTAGCTGTAATTTTTGATGTTTTTGAGTATTGTGGGGAGTGTTGTTTCTTCACTTTCCTTTGTGACTACAAAGAGAACTTTGTCCGGACGGTGGCGGTCAACACTTTGGGCTAGCGCTTTCGCCAAGCTATCAACCGTTTGTTTCTTAGGTTTTGTGCCGGTTCCAACAGAAATTACGAGGTTTTCATTTCAAACATCACTTATTTATGAAGCCTATGTTTAAAATCCTTATGCCTATTCATTATCTATCCAACTAATCGTATTCTCTTCTTTTCCAAAGTCATTGAATCCAAACTTATGCCTAACTGAAATAAGCGCCACTCCCGAACTTGCTGTCTTCTCTTCCTCTTAAGAGTCATTGAATCTGGTTACCCGGGTAACCGAATTGCCTGAACGCCTTACACGCTTGCTGTCTTCTCTTCCTCTTAAGAGTCATTGAATGCGCGCGCATTTAAGGTGTGGTAGAAAAATTACCCGGAAAGAATTTGAAACATATGATGGCTTATGCGAGGAATGCTACCAAATCGAGATTGATGAACTGGACTATGAAGACGAGGAGGGTTATTGAGAATAAATTTTGTTTAATAATGAGAAAACTGGAACCTGACAGAGTAACTTAACATATCTAAAGCATTACTGCTGCGTCATAAGCCTTTTCTGCTAACCGCTTAACATCTAGCAACTCTTTTTCCAGCTTATCCATCCGTTTTTTAACGTATTCGATTTCAGCCTTTAACTCTCTATATTCCTCTGACTGCACGCAATTCACCCTAAATGAAATTTAATGCAGGTGTCACATTATAATTTAACGTCCATTTTATCGTCCAATGCGCGCGCGAGAGAGAAGATGAAAGCAGAAATAAGCAGTTTAAGAAAAGAATTTAAAAAACTGGAAGAAAAAAGTCACTTTCCAAAATTATGTCCAACATGCGGAAAACCACTACTGCCAGAGTTCAAGATTTGTCCATACTGCGGTGAGAACATAAAACTTCTTCAAGAAAATATAGTCCCATTAAACCAGTATAAGTAAATGGTGCATGAGGTCCTCGTGAAAATCGCATTTTTATTAATTAATTAAAAAGTTAGTTAAACTTTCATGGATACTTCTCCTCTGCCTTAATAAAGCAAGTTTTAAATAATCTAAATCCCAATAGTGTTTCTGAGTTTATGGAGGAAAAATGAAAATGCCTGAAGCATCCAAAATTGAACTTGCCATCGTCGTTTTAGTTCTAATTGGCATAATAGTTTCAAGTGCTACTGTGGTCTACACGGTTTCTGTTATGAGCGATTTAGCTTCCGTGCGAAGCGATGTAAACGTGTTAAAAGACAGCGTCGCAAATCTAACATCATCGATTTCTGATTTAACCGAAATTATACGAATTTTAGCCACAAGCGTTAATATGTCGCTTGAGAGAATAACAGCGCTAGAGACAAGGTTGCTGGAGATAGAGGCCAGTCTAGCTGCAAGAGAAACATTAATAGTAGGAACAACGGATTCGATTGAGCTTACTTTAGACCCCGCTCAAGCATATGATTATTTTGGATGGTGCATACTGCAACAGATAGCCGGCACTCTTGTGAGTGTTAAACCAGGTTCCACTACGGGAACAGATTATGTTGCAGAATTGGCAACAAGTTGGAACTATAGTTCTGATCTGAAGGTTTGGGACTTTAATTTAAGGGAAGGCGTGACTTTCCCTGATGGAACAACATTTAATGCTACACATGTGAAATACTCGTTTGATAGAGCAATAGCACTTATACCAAGCATCCCAGAAGGTGCACCTGCAGGCTTAGGATACGATGCAATAATTGACAATGTAACAGTTCTAAGCACATACCAAGTTAGATTTTACCTTAAAATGTCTTTCAGTCCATTCCTAGGAATTCTGGCATGCAGAGCCTCCGCCATTGTAGACCCAACATATGCGCCTATAGCTCAAGTAAACTATACCCAGAGTGATCCGCGTGCAAGCACTCCAGTCGCTTTTGTTGGTCCTTACATTCTTTCAAAATGGGTAAGAGTTGGCGGGAAAGATCAGGAGATTAGGTTAGACGCTAATCCTAACTATTGGAACCTCGCTAGCGGATATCCAAAGCTGAAGCATGTGGTCTTCAAGTTTTACAGTGATGCAACTTCGCTGAGGCTGGCGATTGAATCTGGTGATGTGGACATGGCTTTCCGACATATTTCGCCAACAGATATCCTAGAGTTAGAGAAGAATCCCAACCTAAGAGTTTGGTGGGGCTCCGGAGCTTTCATTCAATATTTATGCTTCCAAACAAAACGTGCACCATTTAACGAGACAAAAGCTAGAATAGCGGTTGCCGCAGCATTAAACAGATCAGCCGTCTGTGACACCGTCTTTTTGGGTTTAGCCGATCCTTTGTATAGCATCATACCTCCTGGCATGCTGGGTCACACAGAAGCCTTTACAGCGCTTGGCGACGCCAATTATACGCTTACTAGAAGTTTGCTTGCTGAGTTAGGCTATAACGAGTCGAATCCATTAAAATTTGATCTTTGGTATGAATCTTCTGGACATTATCCGATGAGCAGAGAGCAAGCTCTACTATATGAGGAGGCGCTTGAAGCAAGCGGCGTAATTGATGTGACATTGAAGAGCGCTGATTGGGCACAATATAAACAGAACAGAGACAATGAAGTGATGGACGCTTACATATATGGTTGGTATCCAGACTATGTCGATCCAGACGACTACGCCTTCTTATACTGGGCTTCTTGGCTTCACACGAATTACTCCAACGACACTCAAGTAAGCTATTACGATCAAGCTCGAGCCACAACAAACACCACTTTAAGAGCTGAGTTATATGCAAAAATCGATGAAATCGCTGTGCAACAATGTTCAGTTGTTCCATTGTATGTAAGCAGTGCTTGGGCGGTTACTAAGCCATCCATCTACGGAGTTTACTTGGACATTACGCAAGATATGCGGTACTGGCTGATTTCGAAATAGTAAACTTTATCTTCTCTTCTTCTTTTTTGTTTTATAAAAATCTTGAATCATACTATATACGGTGGGTTGGTTGTGGGTCTCCGCGCTTTTATTATAACGAGAATAATATTAACAATACCCACTCTTCTACTGCTCCTTTCCATGGTATTCATAATAATGCGCGTTTTGCCTGGAGACCCTGTTTCGTTGCATTTCGAGAAAAAAGCTGACCCCGAACTAATGGATTCCATGAGACGGCAATTGGGTTTAGACAAACCATTATGGATGCAATACATTGATTACATCGGCGGACTCGTTGACATTGGATATTTCATGCAGCATGGATATCCAAATCTTGGAAAATCCATGCAAACCTTCGAAGATGTTGGGGGGCAAATATTTTCTGCTTTCCCAGCAACACTTGAATTGGCCATTTACTCGATGATGATAGCTTCCATTCTAGGAATACTGCTCGGAGTTTTAGCCTCTAAATCCTATAACTCCGTTCTCGATCATTTAATAAGAAGTTTTGGAACAATTACCTACGCCATTCCAGTTTTCTTTTTGGGAATAGTTCTCCAATTAATTTTTGGCGTTTATTTGCGTTGGCTTCCAACAGGATTGCGTTTAGACCCAAAAATAGAACCTCCAGCTACAGTGACGGGTTTATACACTGTTGATAGCCTTCTTGAAGGAAACATTTTCAAGTTCTTTGAATCATTAAAGGCTCTCATTCTTCCTTCTCTCACTCTTGGAATAATTCTTTCCGGCATTTTCGTTAGATTAACTCGAATTAACATGCTTGAGACTCTCCGCCTTGATTTTGTTACGGCAGCAAGAGCGAGAGGATTAAGAGAAAGTACAATAACTTATGGATATGCTTTGAGAAATGCATTCTTACCGATTCTTACAATGATGGGGTTACAGTTCGCCATGCTCTTAGGAGGAGCAATACTAACAGAAACCACTTTTTCATGGCCTGGACTTGGCAGATACATTGTCCAAAGAATCTCCTTCAGAGATTACACTGCAATTCAAGGGGCTGTTGTCATGTTTGGTTTGTTCGTCACTATCGTAAGCCTTGTGGTGGACATTCTTTATGCCTATTTTGACCCAAGAATTAGGCTGTAATGAGGGGGTCAAAATGAGTGAACCAAAAGTTAAACGCAGCATTCTTGCGCAACTAATGCCTTGGCTAAAATCATTAGCAAGAAAAGGGCCTTCGGGCTGGATGGTTATAGCTGGAATAATCATTGTGTTAGCACTTGTTATTATGACTGCAATCGGACCTTGGATAGCCCCATACAATCCCACCGCAACACGTGTTGGCCCAATAAGAAGCCCGCCAAGCCTCCAATTTCCAATGGGTACAAATCACTTGGGGCAAGATATGCTGAGCAGAATTCTCTGCGGCGGATCGATCATGCTGCAAGTTTCTGCTCTTTCTGTAGTCATCTGCTTTCTGATAGGTGTGCCGATAGGTCTTTTCTCATCGTATGTTGGCGGCAAATTTGACAGCGCTGTTTCTCTCGTAATTGATGCAATATATGCTTTTCCTGGTTTGGTTATCGCGATTGCGATAGCCGCTATGCTTGGTCCTGGCGTCATTAACATGGCTCTTTCTATAGCTGTCGTTTACATTCCTTCTTACTTTAGGGTTGTTCGAAGCCAAGTTTTAAGCATTAAAGAGTTGGCGTATGTAGAAGCTGCACGTGCTACTGGAGCAAAATGGCATACGATACTCTTGCGATATATTTTTCCAAACGTTATTCCATCAATAGTTGTGGTTGTCACGATTAATTTTGCGGATGCCATTCTAACAGCAGCTGGCTTAACCTTCATAGGATTAGGAGTCACATACAACATTCCTGATTGGGGCTGGGACTTAACAGATGGAAGAGCATACCTTGCTGCTGGCGCATGGTGGATCATACTATTTCCAGGAATTATGATAGTTCTTCTGGCACTTGGATTCACCTTTATTGGAGAAGGCTTAAGCGAACTGCAAAACCCAAAGCTTCAACGGTGAGGAGACGGAAAGTTGCCATTGTTAGAAGTTAACTCATTACGTGTGGATTATCCAACGAGCAGAGGAACAGTCCACGCAGTCGAAAATGTATCCTTCTCCCTAGAAAAAGGCAAAAAATTGGGGATAGCAGGCGAATCCGGCTCAGGAAAGTCAACTCTTGGGCTTTCGTTGATTCGACTTGTCCCCCACCCAGGCATAATAGTTGGAGGCTGTATAAAAATTGACGGAACAGACATTGTGAAGTTAAGTAACCATGAAATACGCGCCATTAGAGGTAAAAAAGTCGCCTACATATTCCAGGACCCTATGACTTCACTTAACCCAGTTAAAAGGATAGGCACACATTTTGTTGAGCTTATACGCACTCACGAGCCTACAACAACTAAGGAGGAAGCATTTAAACGCACCAGAAGTATGCTAAAAAATTTGGGAATATTACCTGAACGTATAAACGATTATCCCCACCAGTTCAGCGGCGGAATGAGACAACGCATAATGATAGGCTTGGCAATCGCTTTAAATCCCGCCTTAGTAATAGCTGATGAACCCACCACAGCCTTAGATGTCATAGTTCAAGCGAAAATACTGGACCTACTTGAAGATCTACGCAAAGTGTATGGAATGGCACTTATTTTAATTTCACATGATTTAAGCATACTCTTAGAGAGATGTGACAAAATCATTGTAATGTACGCAGGACACATGATGGAATATGCGAACAGCACAGAGCTTTATAAGAACCCTAAGCATCCATACACTCAAGGGCTACTTCAAAGCATCCCCAACATAGAATTAGAAGACCAGAAACTGTCAGCAATTCCAGGCTCACCCCCAGACATGCATAACCCACCAAAAGGCTGCCGCTTCTGGCCACGCTGCTCCTACGCCACAGAAAATTGTCATTTGAAAGAACCTCCTCTAATTGATGTTGGAAATGACCATTTTGTGCGATGCTTCTTATACGGTGAAAAAGGTGCACAACAGTGAGTGAAATTGTAAAAGTTGAACATTTAAAAAAATATTTTCCAGTTCAGAAAAGTTTTCTTGAACAACTTTTTACGAGAAAGCTCAGCTACGTTAAAGCTGTTGATGACGTAACCTTCTCAATAAAAAAGGGAGAAATCTTCACTCTCGCTGGAGAAAGTGGTTGTGGAAAAACAACAACTGGAAGGATCATATTGAAACTTGCTAAGCCCACATCGGGCAAAATCTACTTTGACGGCTCCGACGTAACAAACCTTAAAGGCGAAAAGCTTCGACTCATTAGGAGAAGAATGCAGATGATTTTCCAAGACCCTTATGCATCGCTTAACCCGCGGATGAAAATAGGTGATGCGGTTGGTCATCCGCTTGAGATTCATGGTCTAGCCAAGGGAGAGGAAAAAAAGAAAATGGTTTTGGAGGTGCTTGAGAAGGTTGGTTTGACCCCTCCATACCAATTTATTAATTTGTATCCGCATCAACTTAGTGGTGGCCAAAGACAACGTGTCGCTTTGGCAAGATCTATCATTTTAAAGCCAGAGTTCATTGTTGCTGATGAGCCTGTTTCTATGATTGACGTTTCATTGAGGACAACCATAATTGACTTGATGCTAACCCTTAGGAAGGAGTTAGGGCTAACCTACTTATTTATAACCCATGATCTTGCTGTAGCAAAATACATTTCGGATAGGATTGCTATAATGTATCTTGGAAGGATAATTGAGTTGGGAAGTAGGGCAACTCTCTTTTTAAAGCCTATGCATCCTTATACTCAAGCTCTTCTTTCAGCCATTCCTGTTCCGAATCCTGAGAGAAAAAGGAAACCGGTAGAACTTGCTGGGGAGGTTCCATCTCCGATAAATATGCCTTCTGGGTGTAGATTTCATCCTAGGTGTCCCTATCAGAAAGATATCTGTAGGAAAAAGGAACCAAAATTAAAGGAGATTGAAAGGGAACATTTCGTAGAATGTTTTCTTTATGACGTTTAAATGGTCGACTTTAAATTTGTTTTATGTCGATTTTCTTTTTTATAAGCTCTGCTACAAGTGTGGCGTTTGCCTTTCCCCTAACTTCTCTCATGACATGGCTCATAATCAATGTGAAGGCTTCAGCACCGCGCTCTTCTACTAATTTTTTGTTAGCCTTAATTGTCATGTCAACAATTTTTTCAAGTTCCTCTTTTGTAAGCATTTTTAAGCCTAAACTAGAATAGCTTCGTCGAGGCTTTTTCCTTCATGTTTTGAGAGCCACTTGGCTATTTCTGGTAGAGCCTCTTTTGTTAGTTCTCCTTGACCTAAAGCTTTAAAGATCTCTATTATTTGATTCTCAGCTTCTACTCCTTCACGTTTCAGTGCCTTTAAGGTTTCAGTGAGGAAAGTTGCTATTGTTGTCGGTGAGATGTTGCTTTCTTTTGTTATTGTTTCGAATAGTTCGCTGCATTCTGAATCCATTATTTGCTTTGCCAGTTTCTGGTTTAGCCCATAATGTTTGATTAGGCGTTCGAGTTTTTGTTCTGGAAGCTCTGGTAGGTTAGCGCTAATTTTTTTCAGCATTTCTTTTGTTATTTGTGTTGGTGGGATGTCTGTTTCTGGGTACATGCGGGCTGCTCCTGGGCGGGGGCGCATGTAGCGTGTTGTGGCTGTGAACTGAGAGGCATGACACGCGAGAGCATAAGACGCTACAGGTCCAGCCTCCTCATATACGCCAACTTCCTCTCGAAAAGAAATATTGAAACGGGCAACATCGACACTCATGTCCTTAAAGATTTCCTAGAATACGTTCTCTACGAAAGGAAGGTGAAGCACAAGACCGTTGAAAACTACTTTTCAGCACTGTCAGCCTTTTATGACTACCTAACCTTTGAGGGTTTGGTGGGTGCCAACATGGTTCTCCCCTTCAGGAAGAGGTATCTGAGGCGCTACAAGAACGGATACGATGACCCCGAAAGAAAGCTTCTAAGCGTGGAAGAGATGAGCAGACTTGTTAACTCAATTATGGACCCACGAGATAAGGCGATAGCCCTCATGCTCGCCAAAACAGGAATAAGGAGGGGAGAACTGCTCAGATTGAATGTTGAGGATGTAAACTGGCAGGAATACTCCATAACATTAAAGCCCACACCCAAAAGATCCAACAGAACAGTATTCTTCGACGACGAATGCGCATCAGCACTAAAAAGGTGGCTCAACGTCAGAGAAAAGCTGAACCTCAAGACAAAGGCACTCTTCGTGAGTTACCAAAGCCTAAACAGACTGGACAGAAACGGACTCTACACAGCAATAGTAAAATACGCGAAGCGCCTAGGCTTCCACAACCCAAACTCGCCGAGGCTTGAAGACCACTTTGGCCCTCACTGTTTTAGGCACTGGTTCACTACATGGTTGCTGAGAAACGGAATGCCAAGAGAATACGTGAAAGAACTTAGAGGAGACAAAAGAAAAGAAGCAATAGATATATACCACCACATAGACCGCGAAGAACTCAGAAAAGCATACTTAGCTTACATACCAAAGCTAGGAGTCTAGTGCGCGCGCAGCTATAAAGAACATTTGCAACTGAGGTTCTTTTAGTATCTCTTAACAGAACACTGAAGAAGCACCAATATGCAGTTTGTCGATCTCCGTATGTCTGTGGATTTCTCGTGATGGGATAAAATCCAAAAAGCTTGAGGGTTTATTTATGTTTTTTAGCCAGTTGCCAGAAATATCTAAGCTCTATTACGTCTATTTCTTTTGGGCATTCCTGCCAATCATGCTTCCAGCAAACAATTATTGTGTCTTTGTAATCTACTGGGGTTACATGCCCTTTTTTAATGTGTTCTACAAAGCCCTTGCTAAACACTTCAAACTCAACAAACTTAGGCTCATCTTTCCATATAACCCCGCAATCTAATCCTTGTCGCAGTCCAAAGTGTATGCCGGTAAAGTTGAAGAACTTATAAAGTCTTCCAAAGGCAAAGACTATAGCGTTTTCATACATATATTCTTCAGCTTCCGTTTCCCATAGGGGCGCCTCTTCCTCCCAGCTTTTGATGTCTTTTAGCGTACTGTCTAAATCTTTCACATACTTTCCAATAATTCTCTCTTCCATAACAGCACCAGCTCACCTTATCTTCAGTAACTTGATTTAAAATTTTCCGCATTTTTTAAAAATGTAAGCATGAGCGTAGATTTTTGCGTAATGGGATAAAAGAATTTTCGCACAGTTTAGGTTTTAACGGCTATTAGAATTACTAATTAGAATTATTAAGTTAGTTGGGCTCCTAACTCATATGAGTCACATAACCGACATATGGGAACCCGTTCTTGGGAAAGATGGGAAAGTGAAGTTTAAACCTAAAGATAGGATTCGTGGACGTAAAGTAATATGTGCATGGTGCTCACGCAAATACCTATACTTGAAAACCAGTGATGGGGTAAACGTAAAAGTGAGGATTCGTGAATATGAAGGCGCGCGCGCATTATGCTCTCTTTCTGCTTTTTCGCCAATTTTCGTTAAAATTTAAGCTTTAATAGCTATTGCTACTCCGCCGCATTTTGGGCAATAATAAGCTCCCTCACTCATGTTCGCAGCCACGCTCCTATTGCAAACATCCTTGCCCTCCGCATCCTTTCACACTCAAGGTGCACATATTTGTTCTCTTGCAGCGGTATTTTTCTATACGGCTGGTTTTCGTATATTGGGCCTTTACATATCTCGCATGTTCCAATTATTTTTGGCTCAGACATTTTTCTTACCTCCTTTACTTTTGACATTAGTAAATATAACTTTTTTAACTTTTTTACTCTATCGTAAAATTTAAGTATCAATATGCGCGCGCGCAAAGGATAACGACATGTTCCGTTAGTCGCTGTTAACAGAATACAAAAATGTGCATAGATTTTGGCGGGTTAAATTGTTATCTGCATAGGAGAGTACTTTGATTCTAACTATTGCGCGAATGGATGTGCCCTCTGGTCTGAGAACGCATCCGCAATAATAAACAAGCGAAAAACATCATTTTAAGATTTATGGAAGATTGATTCACTGCTCTATGTGTTTTTGTATTATGAACCAGTATGTCAGTAGGTCTTTCTCTTTGTTTTTGTAGTCTGGGAATTTTTTGGTTATGATGTTCCAGAAGTTTTGGTTGTGTTTTCTTTCTATGGCGTGGGTTGTTTCGTGGTAGATTATGTATTCTATTAGTTCTTGTGGTAGGTATTTGGCGAGTGTGTTTATCGTTAGGTTGTTGTTTTTGCTGTGGCTTGCCCATTTTGTTTTCATTTTGCGGAGGATGATTTTGTTTATTTTCGTGTTGAGTTCTTTTTGGTATGTTTGGATGAGGGTGTTTGCGAGGGTTCTGAGTTCTTTGTTTGTTCTGTTGTGGGTTAGGGTTTTGGTTTTTGCTTCTTGGAGGGCTTTTGTTATTATTTGTTGTTTTCTTTTTATCCATTTTTGGTATTTTTGGAGGATTTGTTCCGGATTTTTGTGGGTTTTTGGCAGTATAAGCGTTAGTGTGCCTGTTTTGTATTCGAGTCTCGGGTATTTTATGTTGCGGTAGGCTACTGTGTATTCTGGCTGGTTTTTATCCATAGGTTTTCACGTTTTCCATTATTTTTTGTTGTAGTTGGTCTATGTCTTGGAGGGTGAGGTTGTGTTGTTTTATGTATTTTCTTAGGTATTTTCGTGTTTGGCGTTCTATGGTTTTTCTTGTTGTTGGTTGGGTTTGCCAGCCTTTGAACATGAAGGGCTGGAGTAGTGCTGTGAGTTCTTGGACGTCTTGGATGAGGCTTTTGTTTGGTCCAAGTTTTTGTTCGAGGGTTAGGAGTATGGCGTATTGCATGTTTGTGAAGGCTAATTGGTTTTGGCGGGTTTGGAGTTGTTGGATTTCGTTTACTATTTGGGCGGCTTCGTTGTAGATTTTTTCGTAGTCTTTGGTTTTTTCTTTCCAGAGTTTTAGGATGCGTTCTACGCGTTCTGTTAGGGTTTCGTATATGGGGTTGCGGTGTTTGTCTATTATTATGAAGCGGTTTAAGGTGAAGAGGATGTTTGCGGCTTTTTCTTCTTTTGTTTTGATTTTTTCTTGGAGGTTTTTTAGGTAGTTTGCGTCGAATTGGATTGTTGGGTATTGGCGTTCTATGTCTGAGAGCTGGGTGGTTTTGTAGACGTATTTTAGGGTTTTTGGGAAGTATTTTTGGACGTATTTGTATTCTTCGTATTGTTCTTGTCTTAGCCAGTGGATGTAGTAGCCGTAGACCTGCGTGAGCCATGTGTATTCTTTTAGTTTTTCGAGTTTTATTGGGTGGGTTCCGAGGAGTTCGAAGAGTTTTCTGAGTTGGCGGTAGTTTTGTTGGAATTTTTTGGCGTTTTGTTCGTCTGCGGTTATGGTTTCGAAGGCTTTGAGCATGGTTTGTCTGTCGTCTTTGTCTGTGGGTATGCCTTGGAATAACGCCATTGTTTGGTCGAGGGTTTGGGTGAATTCTGTGGCGAGTTCGTCTATGGGCAGTAATACGCCTGTTATGTCTTCTTTTGTGTAGTTTTCGAAGGCGCGGGTGAATTCTTTTAGTATGCCTATGTAGTCTATTATGAGTCCTGCGGTTTTGAGGTCTTTGTAGGGGCGGTTTGTGCGGGCTATGGCTTGGAGTAGGCGGTGTTCTTTTAGTGGTTTGTCTAAATACATGGTTTGGAGGATTGGGACGTCGAAGCCTGTGAGGAGCATGTCTGTTACGATGAGGATTTTTGGGTATTCTTCTTCTTTGTATTTGTCTATGATTTGTTTGCGGATGTCTTCGATGTCTTTGCCGTGGTATCTTGCTGTTAATTCGTTTAGGTAGTCTTGGATTTCTGGTGGGTCTGTTCTGGTGAAGGTCATAACGACTTCTGAGTATTCTTTTGGTAGTAGCTTGTCGAGTTCGCGTTTGTAGCGGACGCATGCGAGGCGGTTTACGGCGACGACTATGGCTTTGAATTTTCCGTCGAGGTTTTCCTTGTAGTGTTGGGCGATGTCTTGGGCTATGAGTTTTATGCGGTCGGGGTTTTCGAGGAATATTTTTATGGCGTTTAGGCGTTGTTTGATTTTTTCTTCTGTTTTTTCTCGGTATTCTTCTGGGATTTCTTCGAATTCTACTTGGATGAAGGTGTCGAGGAGTTCTTTTTTGAGGTGGACGTCTTTTTCGAGGTGTGGTTGGTAGGCGATTTTTAGGGTGAAGCCGTCTTCGATGCTGTCGGTTATGAAGTATTTGTCGAGGTATTTTTCGCCTTCTTTTGGGTAAGAGAATTCTTGGTAGGTGTCGCGTCCTGTTTTTGCGATTGGTGTGCCTGTTAATGCGAAGGCGAAGGCGTTTTTGAGGGTTTGTTTCATTTGGGCTGCGAGTATGCCGTATTGTGTGCGGTGTGCTTCGTCTATGAAGAGGATGACGTTTTTGCGGGTTTGGATTGTTTCTTGTTTTTGGCTTAAGGCGTTTAATTCGTTTTGGAGTTGTGTGAGTTCTTCGGGGCGGAATTTGTGGATTAGGGTTATGAATATGCCTCGTTTTCCTCTGTTTTCATCATGTTTTAGTGTTTGTCTTAGGGCTTGTATGGTGTCTATGGTTTCGGGTTTTGTTATGTCGAGGGCTGTGAATTCTTGGTATAGTTGTTCTTGGAGTTCTTCGCGGTCTACTATGAAGAATATTGTTGGGTTTTCCAGTAGCGGGTGGCGGTAGAGTTTGTTTGCTGCGAATATCATGGTTAGGGTTTTGCCGCTTCCTTGCCAGTGCCAGATTAAGCCTTTGTTTTTGTCTGTTTCGCCTTTTAGGTAGCCTATTACGCGGTTGAAGATTTGTTCGGCTGCGCGGTATTGCATGTAGCGGGCGATGACTTTTGTTGTGGCTCCGTGTTCTATGCGGAAGAATAGGTAGTTGCGGATTATGTTTAAGAGCGTGGATGGTGTGAGCATTTCGGTTATGGCGTCTAATGGGTCTGTTTTGTCTTGTGTGCGCCATTGGTGGATTTTTACGTCTTCTTGTTGCCATGGTGCTGTTGGGAAGTAGCGGGCTGTTTGTTCTGCGGCTATGCCTATTTGGATGTATTTGTATGGTTCTGGGACGGTTTTCCAGTAGTCTATGATTTGTTTGTAGGCTGTGAACCAGTTTTCTGTTAGGCTTGTGGGGTTTTTGCATTCGATATTGACGACGGGTATGCCGTTTATGTAGAGGATTATGTCGTTGCGAATTTGTTTGTCGCCTGATTGGTGGATTACTTGGCGTGAGACGGTGAAGTCGTTGTTTGCTGTGTTGTCGTAGTCGAAGAGTTTGACGTATTTGACCACGCGTTCTTTTTCGAATTTTATTGGTATGCCATATTTTAGGTGGTTGAGGATTTGTTTGCAGTGTTCGGCTCCGCTTGTTTTGAGTTTTAACTCGTTTAGGACTTGTTTTATTTCCTCGTCGCCTATGCCAATATTGGCGTTTAAACGTTTTAAGGCTCGGATTAGCATAGGCGTAAGAAGAGGCTCCTCAAGGCTCTCCCTCTCCAAATTGTCAGATGGGATAAACTTCCAGCCTTGGTCTTGAAGTTTTTGGACGAAATAATCCTCAACAAGAGACTTCTCACTAAAAAGCGGCATAACTTAATCCACCTCCCCTTGAGGTTCTTCACTTTCCGTTTTTTCCTTCCACAAGCTTTCTTCCACGTAAACAATTTTGTCTTTGTTTATGAGCAGCTGTTTTTCTTCGTTTTCTTTAAGAAGATGGACAAATTCACCGAATTTCAGAATTTTACCGTTTATTTCGTTTCCATTTTCTAAAGTTATTCTTGCTGGAGGATAGTAGACATTTGCATATCCGAAGTTTATGGCGAGGAAGGTCAAGTTCAAAAACGTTGAAATGGACAGAAAAATCGCAGACGGTGAAAGAATATATTCGAAAGATATGCATGAATAATAGCTCCATACAATGATGAGGGAAAACAGAAAGAGGGCATAGTAATTTTCAGAAATTTTAGAAACTTTTATTAGCAATTTGTAAAGTGTTAATGGTAATTTTGTTAAATTTTTCTCCTTGAGAGTAGCAGCTAATTGTTGTGCGCTTTTCTGTCTTTCTAAGGTTCTCTGCAATAATTTTTTAGATAGAGCACCGTATTTTTTCACAAGCTGGTTTGCACAAGCACTTAGGCATAAGAAATACAAAGTTGGGATTTGAAGCAATTGTAACCATGCTGGAATGTGAAGGTTTAGATATTGCGTGAAAAATAAAACAAGAACAAATGGTAATGCGATGCAAAGTAATGTGAAAAATAAGCCTTGTATGTAGTAGTCGGTTTTTTCGTGTTTTTCAACTTTTACATCTCCGATTAATTTGCCGAAGTAATAAAGCAAAGCTGCAACTACGATTATGACCAACGAGAGGTTGCCAATGTTGCCGATGTCTTCCCACGTTTGTTCCCAGCTCATTAATCCACCTTAGCCCTAATTTTTCCAGTAAGAAGCAAATTCATCAAACCCCGCTTTATGCTCTCTAATATTGATTTTTCCTTCTGTTCAAGCTTGAGTTTTTTGTGAATGGAATTAAGAATAGTTACAATTTTTTCCTGTTCATTGAGTGGAGGAACGGGAACCTTGAGCTTTTTAGCCATTCCAATGTTGAAGTGTTGTTGGACTGAGCCTGTTTGTCCAGCACTTATCTGTTTCTTCGCCTGAAATGAGTTTAAAAACCAGCTAAAGAAATGCGGTTGCATCTTCTCATTAAGGCGAAAAATAATCAAGTCAACACAGTTAGCCCCGTCAAAGGCAGGTGGAACAACACTTGCGGTTCCTGGTTGTCCAGTTCTGACAGCTACCACATCGCCTGTGTGAATGATGGACTTCGTATGAAGCTCGTTTGCTTCAGGAGATATGTAAGCCAAGTTTTTCGGGTTAATTTCATTCTCTTCTATGTTAAAGGAACGAAGACATGGAATACCTGAGTCAGCGTAATACTTTGCGGGTGTGACAACTATTCCAACTGTGATTTCTTTGCACAGACCAGAACATGGAATGACTTCCCATGTTTTTGGTGTTGTTCCTATTGGTGTTTGTTTGTATTCCTTATGCCCTATTCCCCGTGTTAGAAGCGTCTGCATCAAACCCTTCTTCAAACGCTCAGTCTTCGCAATAACCTCACCAGTCTTAGCAATAACAGAATCAACAACACCCAAAACCTCAGCAATAGCCCTCTGCTCACGAAGAGGAGGAAGAGGAATTGGAATTTCTAAAAAGGATTTCTTTTTTATCGCCCTTCTCCTCTGCACTGCACCAGTAGATAACCTAAAGAATGAATTCAGCATTTCTTTGGTTCTAACAAGATAATCCAAAAAAAGATAATCTACTTCGGAGTTTGTTTTCCACACAACATAGACCGGACTTACAAGACCTAAATCCACATTTTTAAGGAAATAAATAGCCCCCTCCCATATCACATATGGGTTGTAAACCAACCAACCTTGTCTGATTATTTTGTAGTCGCTTAAGTCTTCTGTTGCTACTCTTTTTTCAAAACGGTCTGCTTGCGGAATTAAGCCATAATTTTTAGTTAAGGACAAAACTTCTGCCCTTTTCAAGTCCTCTGTATCGCCAACCCTAACATCTACTTCTTCGAGAATTTCCTTCAATTTCACTTTTTTCCAATCATGCGGAATTTTGCCAATTTCAGTATCTTGGAAATCAGTTTCCTTGTAAAACATCATCTCCTCCACCGAACGCCTGAACTATTTCAAAAATGTACTGTTCCAGTTTGTTTGCCACCTCTTGCCTTTCTCTTTCTAACTCTTTTAGTTCTTCGTATTCTTTTGTTATGTCTATTTGTTCGCCTTCCTCATCCGCCATAACATACAAAGTCACATTCAAATTATAATCATTCTGCCGTATCTCATCCAAACCAACAACCCTTGCAAAACCCCTCTCCTCA
>Ga0315298_1005103_pt1 | contig 18983 bp, 18 predicted proteins | sample WHS_1_MG_FD_203077 | JGI IMG/M metagenome (GOLD analysis project Ga0315298, IMG submission 203077) | Extremophilic microbial mat communities from Washburn Hot Springs, YNP, Wyoming, USA - WHS_1_MG | ecosystem: Environmental > Aquatic > Thermal springs > Hot (42-90C) | place: USA: Wyoming...
CGTCCATATGCTATACCTGCCTTTCAGCTTCCCGATACGAGTATAGCACAGGGCGGCGCTCTTGTCAAGAGGTGTCAGGGGATGCAGAGGAATGTCGTGTCTTGACATAACATTTCGTCCGACCCTAGCCTAAGGGGTGGGTAAATTTCGTAACAGGTATTATTGTGGCATTGTTGGCATTACTTGGAATACGTCCTTGGGCATAGGAACCGACCGGTTAACATAACATTTCGTCCAACCCTACTCTGACGGATGTGAGACCATTGTTAGAATGGAGGCTAACGCATGCCACTGTCAGGTCTTATTTATAATGTGCTATTCTTTACGGTAATCTGGTCCGTAAACATGACATCCGCACACGCCGTAAAAAGGAGGAATAATGGCTACCAAGTCTAGAGTCGCTTTTATTATCTCAATTGCAATGGTGCTCATCCTGGCTGTAACTGCTTGCCAGCAGAAGACGCCTTCCCCAAAGCCATCACCGGCGGCACCGCCAGCGGTAAGCGGACAGACGGTCACACCGGCAGACTCACCGAAACTGCCACCAAGGGGTTTCTACATGGGACTTTTGCCCACACCAGCACAGGGACAGAGCTTCGCCGAAGCTTACCGGCAAGCTTCACAAATTGCCGAGTTTGCCCCCGTCTGGGGTCGTCCCACCCCTTTCTACGCGCTGGCGCAAGAGCTATCGGGGAGCTGGGGACAAACATTCGTGGGACAATATATCCGTGGGAATGGGATGTTCCCCATCATTAATTTGTCATTCATTGGTGCCGGGATGACTTTAGTAGCACCTCCTAACATACAGGGAGCCACGCTAAATACACCTGAGTGGCGCAGGGCATACAAGCAGGCAGCACTTGATGTGGTACGAGCCGCTAAACCTAGATACTTATCACTGGGCAATGAAGTAAATCGGTGGTACGAGCGTTACGGAGCTAAAGAGGGCGACCCTAACGGTTTTCAGAATTATGTGAGCCTGTACAACGAGACCTATGATGCGGTCAAAAAACTATCACCCCAGACGACCGTATTTTGCATTTTCGCACGGGAAATAGTTCCCGAAAACCGAGAGACGGACCTTACCATCCTTAAAATGTTCGATGTTAGCAAAATGGACATCCTGGTATTTACCAGTTATCCCTATGCGGTGAAAGGCACAAAGAGTCCCGATGCCATTCCGGATGACTATTATGTCAGAGCCTTAAACTACATGCCCGGCAAACCCTTTGGGTTCACTGAAGTGGCTTGGGCGGCACTGGATGCCTTCGGAGGGGAACAAGGTCAGGCTGATTTTATAGCCCAGTTAAGTCAACGCCTCACAGTCAAGCAGGGTGTCAAGCTCCACCTTCTGGGCTGGCCATGGCTATCCGCGCTTGACGAAAATGACCAGATAGCACTGATTAGAAGGGATGGAAGCCAGAGGGCTGCCTATAAAGCCTGGCTGGGGTTATTTTCCCGTCCTGAATAGTAGTTCTACGACACATCTCCAGCGGGCATTAGCCAGCACCTCCACCACCACCTCCACCTCCACCACCGCCGCCCCCTCCGCCACTCCCACCGCTACCGCTGGAAAAACCACTTTGCACCATGCTTACCATCCCATCAAAAGCACTGGCTATTGAGCTCAGCGATGGCGGGGAGATATCGATGCCACCACTTCCACTGCTGCCTACATAAAACCAGGCGGGTGCCTGGGCATCGAGGCTGCTGAACTGTTTCACCCAGCTCTGGGAAAGACCAAAGACCACTGCGTATGGGAAATAAGAGTCCCAATAGTCTAAACTGGTGGCAGCTAGCCCTCTATCTTTCGCCATCTTTTTGAGATATTTACCAAAAGCCTCCCACTGCACAGCCTCCATGGCACCGCTTTCAGTCCGCCTCACCAATCTCGGCGACAGCAGAAACGCCGCTATACCCACAAAGACAAGCGCCACAGCAGGGACAAACATCATCTCAGCGTAGCGCCCACAGAACACAAACAGCGGTATGAACAGTGCGGCGGCACAAATTGCGGTCGCTAACCCCGGAATTCGTAAACGATTGACTGACTTTGATGGCTCTTCCTCAAAAAGCCCGTGCTCTACAGCCTCACGCTCCACCATGCCGCTGAATTCCTGAAATAACTCAAGAAGTTCACTTTTCTGCCTGGAAAACAGCTCACCCTCACGGCTGGACAAGGTCTCTGTCACCAATTTTTCGAAGCGAGACTTCTCGTCATCCTTGGCTTTAACGATAAGAAGGTCCTTCTCAGCGCCAAACCACCGCCTTTTTTCTGTTTCTACTATTTCCAGGACGCGCCTATGTGCCAGATGAAAGATAGTAGCTACGAGGTCCGCCGGACGCACCTTACCATAAACAAGCAGACCGACAAATGCCGGAGGTAAATCGCTGGGCGGGGAATACTGCAGTGCCGACGGTTTCTTTACCTTGGGCAGAGGACCACGTCTGACAAAGGCACGCCGTATCCATATAGCTCCTATAAGCGGCACGACGACCACGCCAAACAGCGTTAAGACCAGATTTATCACCGGTTTCACTGTGGCATTATAAGCCTCCTGTTTCTCCAGCTTTATCTGCCACGCCGGTGCCACACCGCTGACCATGCCATGAGGGAAGTGAATGTTAATCTCAAGCTCCTCACCGGGGGGCACCCTCCCGGTGATGAATTCTATCGTCGAATCGTCCACCATGCGCCTGAAAGCAGGAAAGCCATAGGTGTAAACGGAGAGTCGGTCAGTCGGCACCGGTCCGGGTAAATGCACCGTCACCCTGCTTGAAGACACATAAGCATCGCGGTCGGCAAAAATCGGCTTCCAGTAAAGCTGGTCGGCAGGGGCGTTGATGCGCAGAGCACCTCTCACCCGATATCTTAGCTCTATAGCACGCTTGGCATTCGTCGTCCTGGGAAACCACCAGGCAATCCAGAACTGGTTCTTGTATACCCAGGTGGTGTAAGCATAGTTGTCCCCACCCGGCGAACCGCCCTTCTCCCTTCTGATATCTATCCACTGCCTGACCTGCGGATTCAGCTCGTACTTACGCTCGCCTTCCCACACCTCCACGTCATCGATCGACTCCAGCCTGTCCATTGGTATCCAGCGATAGCCATAATGGAAATCGCCTGAGGTGAAGGCGAATGTCAGCGTCTCGGTGACCAGTAAGTCTGAGTTTTCCAGAATCCGGATATCAACATCTATCGACTGGTAGTGGTAAGCCCTATCAGCCGCAGCAGCACCACCGGCAAATAAGGTCAGTGCCGTTAAAGCAGCCAGCACAGTGAACGACAATTTGTTAACAGGTCGAACGACTTTTCTGAACATCAGCTTGTTGCAATAGTATGATACCACGCTTTGCCAAAGCAGTCATTCATAGCACATCGGGAGCCACCTTGCTGACTAATACCCTATATTCAAGGATTCAAAAATTGGTATACTTATCCACAGCGACCGAAGTCCCTAAACGCTGACCGATAATTACGGCGGCGGTTAGAAAAGTAAATACCAGTAATGGAGGCAGGAAAATGAGACTACCGTCATTGAGACTCCTCCAGGTTGGAATTTGTGCATCTCTCGTCATCTGCTCCATAGCCTGTGCCGCTGCTCCAGAACCAGAATTTGAATTCAAGTATGAGTCCGATGCCGCACTGCGCCAGCTTCTGGAAAAGCAGGTACCAGCATATCCACAGACCGGGTTTATCGTTTTCAGCGACCCGCACCTGTATGACACAGCCCTGGGCACAGAAGGCAAAGCCTTTGAGGACTACCTTGCTGATGACCGCAAGCTTCTCAAAGAGAGCGTGGAAATTCTGGAAACGGCAGTTGCCGCCATCAAGAACGAGAATGCGGACTTTGTCCTGGTGCCTGGCGACCTGACCAAGGATGGAGAAAGGGCATCGCATGAATTGTGCGCCAGTTATCTGAGGCAACTGGAGGCGAGTGGGAAACCCGTCTACGTCGTACCCGGCAATCATGACGTCAAAAACGGTCATTCCTTCAGATACATGGGTGATGTGGTTGAACGCGTACCTAACGTAACTGCTGAGGAGTTTGCCCAGATATACCGTGAGTTTGGATATGATGAGGCACTGTACCGAGATCCGGACTCGCTGAGCTATGTAGCCGTGCTGAAGCCCGGGCTGTGGCTTCTGGCACTGGACTCCTGTCTCTACCGAGAAAATGTTGAGGGGCAGGAACCTGTTACCGATGGTAGATTCTCTTTAGCAACACTGCGCTGGATCGAGGACATGCTGGAGAAGGCAGCCAGAGGAAACAACGCGGTGATAGCCATGCTACACCACGGCATCGTGGAGCACTATAAAGGACAAGAAAAGAACTACGGCGAGTACCTTCTTGACGATTTTCCGATGGTGTCGAAGCTGCTGGCAATGTACAACGTGCGCCTTGTCTTCACCGGGCATTACCATGCTCAGGACATAACCGTGGCTCGCTGGACAAAAGGGGATAAGTTCCTGTTCGATATCGAGACCGGCTCACTGGTCACTTATCCCTGCCCGTACCGGATAGTGAGTGTGAATGCTTCGCAGGAAGCATTGGTGCAGACAAAATACATACAATCAATACCCTCCCATCCCACCGGCTTCCCGGAATATGCTCAGAAATACCTGCTGGAAGGCATAGCCGGTATCGCCAGCCGGGTTATACAGGGGTACGATGTACCCGCGGCTGAAGCCGACAGGCTTGGCAGACAGGTGGCACTGGCATTCCTGACCCACTACGCCGGTGATGAGAAATTAACGCCGGGTCAGGAAGTTATTCAAAGCAAAGGCCTCAGCCTGCGCGGCTGGCTAGTGGTCGCCTATCGCAAAGGACTGGTCCATGGTCTGTGGCATGACCTGGAACCACCGGACAATAATTTAACCATATACTTGACTACAGGAAAGTGGCAGTAGCCATTTCGCAAAGTCGATGGCATAGGCACAGGCAATCTTTAAGAAAATTCTTTAGCAGTAATCAGTGTTCACAATATTGGAGTATCGTTTGGTGATAGATTGCCAGACGGTTACTTTTGTATAATTTAGCCGAGCAGGCCCATCGCTGCTTTGCTGTGGTGTCCCGTCGGTGAAGTAGTGGATGGGAGGAATGAAGAAAGGGAGGTAACCACATGATACGCACTGTAGAACAATATCTGGAGAGTTTGAGAGACGGCAGGGTTATCTACTGCCTCGGCGAACGGGTGAAGGATGTTACCACCCACCCGGTGCTGCGGAGGATAGTCCAGGGAGGCGCTATGGACTGGGTGGTCACCAACCACCCCGAGACTCGTTCTCTATTCGTCACCAAAAATGAAGAGGGCGAGGAAGTCCATTTCCTCTGGGTACCACCCAAGACCAAAGAGGACTTGCTAAAGCGACGGGAGATATATATCTGGGGGAGCCGGTTTGGCGGCGTATCTTTACACTGCATGGGCGTTGACGGCATGGCGGCCCTAACTGTCCTTGCCGCCAGAGTGGACAAAGCCATGGGCACCAATTATTCCGAGCGTGTGGCAGCATATCGCAAATATGTCCAGAAGAGCGACATCGGGCTTACCACCGCCCAGACGGATGTCAAGGGCGACCGAGGGCTACATCCTTCAAAGCAAGTGCAGCACAAAGACTTCTATGTCCGGGTGGTGGACAAGAACAAGGACGGTATAATCGTCCGCGGTTGCAAATACCACATCAGCTCCACACCCAGTGCCAACGAGGCTTTCGTCATCCCCTGCCGCACCCACGGCGAAGAAGACAAGGACTATGCCGTCGCCTTTGCCACCCCGCTCAACGCCAAGGGGATCACCCTCATCTGCGCCGACCCGGAGATAAGAGGTCCCAGCACCGAGGAGACCTTCTGGGACGCACCGCTGGCTTCCAGGCACGGCGTCGGAGATGGCGAATGCATGATCGTCTTCGACGATGTGTTCGTGCCCTGGGAGAGGGTATTCCTCTGCGGTGAATGGCAGTTCTCCAGAGACATCGCCTATCTGTTCGCTACCTTCCACCGGCTGTTCGCCTGCTGCCGCATGGTGCCGATGATGGAGCAGCTCACCGGCGCCGCCGCACTGATGGCTGAGTACAACGGCCTGGAGAAATACACCCATGTCCGCGATAAGCTGTCCTGGATGGTGCAGGTCACCGAGGCTTTCAAGGTATTGAGCTGGGCAGCCTGCATGTTCCCTGAAAAAGAACCGGACGCCGACCTGGTAATCCCCAACCAGCTCTACACCAATATCGCCAAATTTATGTACGCCGACAACTTCCACGAGATGTGCAAGATCGCCCAGGACGTCTGCGGCGGCATTGCCGCCGACCCCATCGCTTACCACGACTGGGCAAACCCCGAAGAGCGTAAGTACATCGAAAAGTACCTTGCTGGCAAAGCCGGCGTGCCCACCGAACACCGGCTGAAGGCGATAAGGCTGGTGCACGATATCACCGGTGGCAGGCATCTCACCCATCAGATACATGCCGAGGGCTCTCTGGCGGCACAGAAGATGATGTTCTACGCCAACGCCGACTGGAACATGTATAAAGCCGCTGCCATGAGACTGGCTAACATCCCTGGCTGGGAAAAGGAGGCTTCACAGGCTAAACTGGTCGACCTGAGGGGCATCGCCGCGTCCAAAATGCCACCGTTGGACCGCAGCTACAAAGTGGCGGCAACAGCCTAGACTGCGGTAATTCGGACATAAATATTGCCAGCTTGCCCGCAGTGCCGGCTAGTGTGGCTTCCGCATGAGCTCGAATATGGCGCCGCCGAAGCTACCGGCATCGAGATAGGCAAAGCGTCCCGGGTCATGGATAAGCACTCTGGCTCCCTGGGAGGACAGGTTGCGCACTTCGGCATCCACGTCATCCACATAAAAGCCGATGTGGTGCACCCCTTCTCCCCAGGTGTCTAGGAAACGCGATTGGAATATGCGTCCCTCGGTGCACTGGACGAGTTCGACCTGCAATGGACCCACATAAGTAAATGCCATCCTCACCCTCCAGGGTCTCCCCTTGGCATCAACACCGCCGTTTTCGGCAAAGGTCCAGGGTCCGAAGCCGTAAAGCTTCGACCAGGCTTCGATGGTTTTATCGATATCCTTGACTGCGTAGCTGATGTGGTCAATGGACTTGACTTTAAAGGGATGCGTTCCCTCGCTCAATTGGGTCACCTCCTTATGTGTTTATACGCTGTCCACCTAAAGTGGGGATAGTCAAGCCAGGTGCAACAATAAGCGTCCCACAGCACCATTGTACCGTCCCTGTCGGCTCTATTATAACCGCTTTACATGTAATATCCTATCTCCTGCCCGGAGCATAGCGGTATGCTTAAACCGGCGTCCCATCTCTCAGGCGATAACTAAACTCTTTCTTTAACCCAACGTTTAATACCTATAAATGGAGACTGGTAAAATATAGAAGCCGAAGAGGTGAGAATGAGATGACATGTAAAAACAAATTAGTCATCCTCTCCAGTTTTTTGATACTTTTTGGAGGGTGCGCGAGCGGAGCACCGGTATCCCAGACACCATCTACAGGCGTTGTGGTGGTAAAACAGTCAGGTGGCACCGGTCTCCTAACTGGCGAATGTCAGGATAAACAGTACATTATCAGCAAAGCTGACCACATCGTCGAAGGTATAGTAGAGAGGGTTGAAAGTAAGTGGAATGAAGACAGGTCCGCCATTTTTACTCACACTGACCTGCTAATTGAAAGGCACGTGAAGGGGAGCCCTTTCGCTGAAAACAGCCTTCAGATCGTGACACCGGGTGGCACAGTCGGTAACATTACTCAAGCGGTGGAAGACCAGCCTATCTTTCATGTCGGGAAAAGAGTCCGCATATACTTTCAGGAGATCGATGGCGAGTTCCGCATCGTCTGTGCCTGCCTTGGCGTGGAAGAACGATAACGGCTAAGCCCCAAAGCTGAAAACTCTTTAGTCTGTGGTATAATTTTCGCCACATGCGCATAGTCGTCACCGGTGCCACCGGACATGTGGGTTGTAACCTGGTACGCGCCCTAGTGAACCAGGGACACAGGGTGCGTGCGCTGATCCACAATGCGACCCTCGGCATCGAGGGGCTGGACATCGAGACCGTGCACGGCGATGTGCTCGACTTCGATTCTCTGGTCAGAGCATTCGACAGCGCTGAAACAGTCTACCACCTCGCTGGCTGTATCTCGCTTTCTCCTGCTGACCGCCCGCTCCTCGAGGCGGTGAATGTACAGGGGGTAAGAAACGTGGTCGAGGCTTGCCGGCGTAGCGGCGTGCGCCGTCTTGTCCATTTCAGCTCTATCCACGCCATAAAGGACGTGTCCGAACAGGTAGTCGATGAATCGTGCGACCTGGTGGACTCCTCACAAGCCCCACCCTACGACCGCTCCAAAGCCGCCGGTGAGCGAGAGGTGCTTAAAGGGATAGAGAAAGGGCTCGATGCCATCATCATCAGTCCCACCGGAGTCATCGGTCCCCACGATTATCGCCCCTCCCACTTTGGGCAAGCGCTGCTCTATATGGCACAGGGGAAATTGCCCGCTTTACTCGAAGGCGGGTTCAACTGGGTTGACGTGCGCGACGTGGTCGCAGCAACGATTCAGGCAGAAAAACAGGCACCTAGCGGCACTAAATACCTTCTCTCCGGACACTGGGTACCGGTGGCTGATGTCGGGGCAATGGTAGCCAAGATCACCGGTGTGCCAGCACCGGGATTCGTCTGTCCCGCATGGCTGGCACTGTGCGGCGCACCGTTCCTCGGCATCTTTGACCGCCTCCGTGGCAGACAGCCACTGTATACCGCAATGTCAATCAAATCGCTCCAGTATCACCGCCATGTCAGCCACGAGAAAGCCACCCGTGAACTGGGCTACCAGCCACGCCCATTCAAGGAAACGCTTGCCGACACGTTACAGTGGTTCAGAGAAGCAGGTATGCTCAGCTACACCAGAAAGGACGAACCATGACTGAAATAACCGTGTTCAATTACCTGCTAATAACCTGGTTTCTTCTGGCAGCGGTGGTGTTCGCTGCTTTATTTTTCGTCGCCGCCCCTTACGGTCGCCACATCCGCCGTGGCTGGGGTCCGACGCTTACCAACCGTACCGGCTGGCTGCTCATGGAAGCACCAGCACCGCTGGTCTTTGCCCTCCTTTATTTCCTTGGAGAGCACCGAGCCAGCCTTACCGCCATTGCCTTCTTGCTCCTGTGGGAGGCGCACTATGTGCACCGTGCCTTTATCTACCCTTTCAGCCTCGCAAACAGGGAGAGAAAGATGCCACTCACCGTAGTGCTCTTCGGCTTTATATTCAATCTGGGAAATGCCTACCTCAACGGACGTTATCTATTCACCTTCGTCAGCTATCCCAACGACTGGCTTGGCGATTTCCGCTTTCTGAGCGGCGCTATGGTCTTCATCGCCGGCTTTGTTATCAACCGCAGTGCCGATGAGATATTGCACCATCTACGCAAGCAGAACAATGCCGGATATAGGATACCCTTCGGCGGCATGTACCGCTGGATATCCTGTCCCAATTATTTCGGCGAAATCCTCACCTGGACAGGTTGGGCAATAGCCACCTGGTCACTGCCCGGGCTGGCGTTCGCCCTATGGACATTTGCCAATCTGGCGCCGAGAGCACGAACGCATCACCGATGGTACCTAGAACAATTTCCCGACTATCCTAAAGAGCGCAAAGCCCTTATTCCCGGGCTATGGTAAAGCAAAAACAATACGGCAAGCAGCTAAGCCCGATGTGATATTTCGCTCTATCTGTTATAATTTAACCTCGATGCTGGAGGTGTATTTTGTATAAGGCGCCACGGGGTACCGTCGATATCCTCCCCCGGGAACAGGCATACTGGAGATACGTCGAGGCTAAAGCTGCAGAACTGTGCCAGCTCTATGGCTACCAGCGCCTGGACACACCGGTTTTTGAAGAGGCTGACCTGTTCACCCGCAGCATCGGCGAGGGGACCGATATCGTGACCAAGGAGATGTATATTTTCAAAGACCGCAGCGGCAAGGCGCTGGCTCTAAAGCCAGAGGGAACAGCTTCAATATGCCGCGCCTATATCGAGCATGGTATGGACAACCTTCCCCAGCCGGTGAAACTCTACTATCTGGCTTCAGTATTCCGCTACGAGCGCCCTCAAGCGGGTCGCTACCGTCAGCACTATCAGTTCGGCTGCGAAGCTATCGGAGATGCCGACCCCGCCCTGGATGTCGAGGTAGTCCACCTGGCATGCCAATTATTTGCCTCCCTGGGACTTGAGGACTTGACCGTGCAGCTAAACAGCATCGGCTGTAAGGCATGCCGTCCCGGCTATATTACAGCATTGAAAAGCTATTATGCCCCGCAGGTATCTAATATCTGTCCCGACTGTAAGGTTCGGCTGGAAAAGAATCCCTTGCGCCTGCTGGACTGCAAGCAAGAGGCGTGCCAGCCCATAGCCGACAGGGCACCTAAAACCATCGATTATCTCTGCCGTGAATGCGAGGCACATTTTAAAGAGGTGACCGAATACCTTAAAAGCCTGGGACTGCCCTTCAGCCTCAACCACAGGCTGGTACGAGGTCTGGACTATTACACTAAAACGGTGTTTGAGGTCCAGCCTCTTATCGGTGGCGCCCAGAGTGCACTGGGAGGCGGCGGGCGCTATGATGACCTGATAGAACAACTCGGTGGCAAGCCCACGCCAGCCGTCGGTTTCGCCGTCGGCATAGATAGGGTGGTGCTCAGCCTGAAAAAACAGGCACTATCAGTGCCACCTCTGCCTTTTCCCAGATTATTCATCGCTTACCTGGGCGATGAGGCAAAAATGGAGGCGGTGAAGCTCGCCGCCAGTCTGCGCACCCAGGGCATCGGGGCGATAATGGCAGGTGGCAATCGAAGCCTTAAAGCCCAGCTACGCCAGGCAGATAGCCTTGGCAGTACCCATGCTATAATCATCGGCGAGGAAGAGATAAAAAGACACAAGCTGACATTGCGCAATATGCTTAATGGCGAGCAGCAAAGCGTGACTGCTGCTGAACTGAGGACAGCGCTGGAGAAAACAGCCTGGTCCCAATAATCTAGCGACTGCCGAAAAACGGAGAATTTCGATGGACGAAGTGACCATTTCCAAAGCAATAGTGGAAAGCTATTTCAAAGAGCTTCTAGCCGCCACCGAGGTGGATGTAGCCATCGCTGGCGCCGGACCTTCTGGCATGACCGCCGGCTACTACTTGGCAAAAGCAGACGTAAAGACGGTGATCTTCGAGCGAAGGCTCAGCGTGGGCGGCGGTATGTGGGGAGGCGGCATGATGTTCAACCGCATCGTCGTCCAGAGCGAAGCTAAAGGAATACTTGACGAGTTCGGCATCCCCAGCAAGGAATACCAGCCGGGCTACTACGTGGCGGACGCCGTGGAGGCGGTAGCCACTATGTGTTCGCAGACGATAAAAGCTGGAGCTAAGATATTCAACCTTATCAGCGTCGAAGATGTAATGGTGCGAGAAGGTGACAGGATAGTAGGATTGGTGTTAAACTGGAGTGCGGTCTTAATGGCTAACTTGCACATTGACCCACTGGGCGTGAAGGCAAAGGTGGTCATCGACGCCACCGGACATGACGCTGAAGTCTGCCGCATCGTATCCAGAAAGACCGGCACCGGCGTGGAATTGAAAGGAGAAAAATCAATGTGGGCTGAGGTCGGAGAGCGGACCATCGTGGAGAACACCAGACAGGTCTGCCCCGGACTTATCGTCACTGGCATGGCAGCCAACGCTGTCTACGGGGCACCGCGCATGGGCGCAATATTCGGCGGCATGCTTCTCTCGGGTAAAAAAGCCGCCGAACTAGCCGTAAAAACATTGAAGAAGTGAGGTAACCGTTGGCAAAAACGATAGCCGAAATAAACGAGAAAATCAAAAAGGGACAGGCGGTAGTGGTCACGGCGGAGGAGATCATCGAGATCGCCAGGAAAAAGGGCGTCAGCCAGACCGCCAGGGAGGTGGATGTGGTCACCACCGGCACCTTCGGTCCCATGTGCTCCTCCGGAGTTTTCCTCAACCTTGGTCATTCCAAGCCCAGGATTAAGCTCGGGGGAGGCAGGGTCTACCTTAACGACGTTCCCGCCTATACAGGGCTGGCTGCCGTGGATGTCTTCCTTGGTGCCAACGCCCTGCCGGAAGATGACCCCAAGAACCGGATCTACCCCGGCGAGTTCAGGTATGGTGGCGGTCATGTCATCGAGGAGCTGGTGGCGGGAAGGGATATCAGGCTGGTGGCTACTGCCTACGGCACCGACTGCTACCCCAGACGCAAGCTGGAGACGCTGATAAACATCAAGGATATCAACGAGGCAGTGCTATTTAATATCAGGAACGCATATCAGAACTATAATGTGGCGGTCAACCTTGGCGACCGCGTCCTCTACACCTACATGGGCGTGCTCAAGCCAAATCTGGGCAATGCCAATTACTCCACATCGGGACAACTCTCGCCGCTGCTCAATGACCCGTTTTATAAAACGATCGGTATCGGCACGCGCATCTTCCTCGGCGGTGGCATCGGCTATGTAGCCTGGCAGGGCACGCAGCACAACCCCAACGTGCCCCGTACCGAAAAAGGAGTGCCCCGCAGACCTGCAGGTACGCTGGCGGTAATCGGCGATTTAAAGCAGATGAGCCCCAGATGGCTTGTAGGCACAAGCTTCCTGGGCTACGGCTGCACCATCACTGTGGGCATCGGCGTCCCTATTCCTGTACTTTCTGAGGAAATCCTGCAATATACTCTGGTGACCGATGACGATATCTTCGCCCCGGTGGTGGACTACAGCGAAGCCTACCCTCAGAGAAAGCCCGATGTCCTGGCTGAAGTGACCTACGCTGAACTTAAAAGCGGCGTGATCAAAATACAGGGCAAGGAGGTACCCACCGCCTCACTGTCCAGCTATCCGAAGGCGGTAGAGATAGCCAACATACTCAAGGACTGGATAAAGAAAGGCGAATTTTTGCTCACCGAACCGGTAGCGCCGCTTCCCGGTGTCGAGTCCGGCATCGCAATTAAGCCGCTACAAGAACGTCCGATCCTCGATTGAGGGAGTTAAGATGATCGTCTCTAAAAGAATAGTGCTCCACTTTCCCAAACGCCTTACCAGCCAGCCTCTGGTATACAGGCTGGTTAAAGACTTCGACCTGGAATTCAATATACTCAAGGCATCGGTAACTCCGGGCGAAGAGGGGTTGCTGGTGATGGAACTCACCGGCGAGCAAAGGGACTACGATAAGGGTGTAAAATACCTCACCGATGCCGGCGTGAAGATACAGTCCTTAAGCCAGGATGTGGTGCGCAATGAAGAGCGTTGCACCCACTGTGGTGCCTGCATCACCCTATGCCCCAGCGGTGCCTTTTCGCTGGAGCCGGGGACCAGGAAGGTTATCTTCGACAACTCCAAATGCATCGTCTGTGAACTGTGCATCAAAGCCTGCCCCCCTCGTGCCATGGAGCTCTATTTCTGAATGTACCAGCCAAGGACCTACCGCCACTGGATAAAAGACAGTAGCCTCATCGCCTTCACCGTAACCGTCAAAGAGACCGACCTCTACATCCGCGCCCGCCGCCATCTCGAGCCCGAAGCGCTGGCATCAGTGCTGAGACACCGTACTCCTCTGGAGGAGTACATTGCCAGCCATCTATCTTTCCTGCACAGCCTTGAACCAGTAACCGTGGAGGAGACAGCCCCACAGATAGTGAAAGAGATGGCAATAGCCGGAGAAAAAGCAGGCGTAGGTCCCATGGCAGCAGTAGCTGGCGCCATCGCCGAGGCAGTGGGCAGAGACCTGCTTACCTTCACTCCAGAAGTCATCGTGGAAAACGGTGGCGATATATTTCTTAAAATAACCAGGCAAAGGCTGGTGGGTATCTACGCGGGCAATTCCCCGTTGACCGGCAAAATCGCCTTGAAAATATTGCCTCGAGAGACGCCTCTGGGGGTCTGCACTTCCTCGGGCACTGTGGGGCATTCCCTCAGCTTCGGCACTGCCGACGCTGCCATCGCTCTTTCCCCGTCGGCAGCACTCGCCGACGCCGCTGCTACCGCATTGGGCAACCGGGTGAGAACCGCCGAAGATATACCACAGGCACTTGAGTGGATACAAAATGTTCCCGGACTGGTCGGCGCAGTAATAATTAAAGACGATAAGCTTGGCGCCTGGGGAAAGGTGAGGCTTGTCCCGGTAAAGACAGCCACAAAAGCCTGAGCTGGCAGACTACTTCCCACAACAGGACACACTGAAGCGCACCTGGGCAGTCGCCGTGCCACCCCTGCCATCGCTGACCACCACCGTCACCGTGTACTCGTCCGTCAGCCCTGGCGCCGTCCAGCTCACCTCGCTCCCCGCCCCGGTAAGCTTACCATCTGTAGCTGTCCAGGTATATTGCAGCGTGTCCTCATCGGGGTCTTCGGCAACACACTTGATGGTATGGGTGATGTAGGCACGGGAACTGTTGACATCGCGCGGCGGAGCCCCGTCCACCGTCACACCGACGATTCTCGGTGGGTTATTCGGTCTGACAAACGCGGTAAGGTTCAGTGATTGGCTTGCCTTGCCACCGTTGCCATCGCTGACCGTTACCGTCACCGTATAGGTCGCCGGAGCCTCAGGAGCGACCCACACTACCTCACTGCCCCCACCTTCAATCCTTCCACCGTTTGTGGACCAGTTGTAACTCAAAACATCGCCATCAGCATCTGTAGCCAGGCAAGATACCTTCGTGGCACGCGTCACCGGCACCTCCTGTCGCTCCGCCGTCAGCGAGATGATACGCGGTGGGTGGTTCACCAGCGGTGGCGGCGCGGGGGGAGGGGAAAAACAAGAAACCAAACCGACGCCACTGAAGAGCAACAACCCCACCACAACTGGCAGACCCTTAATAGGTAAAACTTTCATACTCGCTCCCCTTCTTACAAACAAGCCATCCTGGCAACAAACACCTTTCTTTACGCAGTAACGAATTCCGGTATGAAAAGATTATACCTGAGGCTGGAGCGAGAGTCCAATCGCTGTACTCGTCCAGTAGACCAGTGACACTTGCCCTTACCCGCCCTCTCCCACAGGGGGGGAGAGGGACTCCCCCTCGCGGGAGAGGTTAGGTGAGGGGGTTATCTCCTCTCTCTCCCTTGCGGGAGAGAGTCAGAGTGAGGGGGAAAGAAATAGAATATGTATCACTGATCTACCAGGCGAGCACGCTCTATTGACAAACGATAGACTCAGATATAGAATAGCCTCTGCTCAACCGATTAAGAGGCGTTCGTGCTGATACCAGCGACTGCAATACCGCAGTCGCATACAGAAATGATAGAAGTGACCTTTCATCTAACCGCCTTCAGGAGCTATCCTTGCTACTAAAATTCTCCTTGTTTGCACTGGCTTGCTTCGTCCTCACCTTCGCCATAGCCATGCTGGTAGCGGCGATGATCAAGGCGATTAGCGTCCTCGCACAGAGAAGAGGTGGAAATGCCAGTTCTTGAGTTCTTTCAGGGGATTTATGCCTTTTTCCTCGTGGCACCACATATCGCCTGCGCCCGACTGTTCCTCATCGCCCTTGGCTGCCTGTTCACCTACCTGGGCTATAAAAAGACCCTGGAGCCGATATTGATGGTGCCCCTGGGCATAGGCATGCTCGGGGTCAACGGCGGACTCATGGTATATGAAGCCGGGCACATCGGCACATTGTTCTTGAACCCCATGGTGAGCAACTTTGAAGAGCTGATGCAAATTTTACAGATCGATTTCCTCCAGCCCATCTACACCTTCACCTTCAGCAACGGGCTTATCGCCTGTCTGGTCTTCATGGGTATCGGTGCCATGACCGAGATAGACTACCTTTTAGCCAAGCCATTCATGAGCTTTTTTATCGCCGCCTGCGCTGAGCTGGGGACGATACTGACCCTGCCCATCGGCATAGCCCTAGGATTAACGCCCAACGCGGCAGCCGCAATAGCTCTCGTCGGTGGCGCCGATGGTCCCATGGTGCTCTTCGGTTCCCTTATGATGGCGAAGGAACTTTTTGTCCCCATAACCGTAGTTGCCTATGTCTACCTCAGCATCTGCTATGGTGGCTTCCCCTTTCTGGCAAAAATCGTGCCTAAAAAGCTGCGCGGTGTAGAGATGGACTGGCGCACCATACCGAAAGTGTCCAGAGGCGCCAAATTTGCCTTTGCCGTAGCAGCTTGCGGTCTTCTCTGCCTGCTCTTTCCGGTAGCAGCACCTTTATTTGCTTCCTTCTTTCTCGGTCTGGCTGTCAAAGAGGCGGGCATAGAGAGATATGTGGAGTTCCTCACCGGGCCCCTTCTCTATGGAGCAACATTCTTTCTTGGCTTCACCCTGGGAGCGCTGCTGGGGGTGGATGTTATCCTGAACCCCAAAGTGCTTCTGCTATTGCTCCTGGGCATGATGGCACTGGTGCTATCAGGCATCGGTGGGCTGGTCGGTGGCTTGATATACCACAAACTGAGCAAAGAACCATTTAACCCGTTGATTGGCATCGCCGGCGTTTCCTGCGTCCCAACAACTGCAAAGGTAGCCCAGAAATGCGCCGTTGAAGCCAACAAACGGGTGATGATCCTGCCTTTCGCCATGGGTCCCTGCGTAGCTGGTGTGGTCACCACCGCCATTATCGCCGGGCTATACATGACCGGCATCCCTCTCCTTCACTAGTCCATACTGCCATAAAGCCAGAATATACCCCAGAAGCATGGTAATTGGTATAATTGATGAGAACTTACGCCCAAAGCTCCAATTCAAACAGGACAAGGAGGTCTGACATGACAGAGTGGATTGAATACCCCGGTGGCGTTTATAAGAAAAAGTCAGACTTGTACCAGGAACTTAAAGAAAGGCGCGATAAGATCATGCAAATGGGCGACCCGCAGGTACTGCAGAGACGCCGTCAGGCAGGGCAGCTCAATGCCCGAGAGAGACTTGAGCGCCTCTTCGACAATGGCGAATATCTCGAGATAGGCATGCATGTAAAGCACAGAACAACGCACTTCGGTATGGACAAAGCCCAGATACCAGCAGAGGGGGTCATCACCGCTTTCGGCAGGGTGAACGGGAGATGGATAGCCGCTTTCTCTGAAGACTTCTCCTCCATGGCTGGCACCTTCGGCGAGTACCACGGCAAGAAGGAGGCATACGCCATCCAGTTCGCCATGGAGAAAGGAATCCCTTTCATCGGCATGAACGACTCCGGCGGTGCCAGACTTCAGGAGGGCATGGACACTCTTGAAGCTTACGGCTGGCTGTTCCGTACGCAGACCCAGGCTTCAGGAGTGATACCGCAGATAGCACTACTGCTCGGACCCTGCCTCGGCGGTCAGGCTTACCACCCTGTGATGCAGGACTTCGTCATCCAGGCAAAGAATACGGGGTTTATGGGCATCGCCGGTCCCGCCTTCGTCAAGACGCAGATCGGTGAGGAGATAACTCTGGAGGAGCTTTCCGGCTGGAGGGCACACGCCGTCAAATCAGGGCAGACCCATGTAGTGGCTGAGGACGATAACGACGTCATTGAAAAGGCTAAAGAACTTCTCTCCTTCCTGCCCTCCAACAACAGGGAAAGACCACCGCGTATTAAGACCGCTGACCCCCCTGACCGCATCATCCCGGAACTCGATGACCTGCTCCCTGACGAGCCGTTCAAACCTTTCGATATGAAAAAGGTGATAACCGCCATAGTGGATGACGGATGTTTCTTTGAAATACTCGGTCTATACGCCAGGAACCTCATCACCGGCTTTGCCCGTTTCAACGGACGTACGGTGGGCATAGTGGCTAACCAGCCCATGGAAGCTGCAGGTGTGCTCGATATCAATGCCGCCGACAAAGGCGCCAGATTCATCAGGTTCTGTGACCTGTTCAATATTCCGCTAGTGACACTTGTCGACTGCCCCGGCTACATCATCGGCTCCCGAGCCGACTGGGCAGGGATTCTGCGCCATGGCGCTAAGCTGCTTTTTGCCTGGTCCGATGCCACCGTGCCCCTTATCTCCATCATCGTGAGAAAGTCCTACGCCGGTGCCCACTATGGGATGCTGGACAAGAGCATCGGTGCCGATTTTGTCTTCGCCTGGCCCACAGCCCGCATCACCATCGTCGGTGCCGATACCGCCGCCAGCGTCATCTTCGCCCGCGAGATTAGAGAGTCAGATAACCCCGCAGAGACAAGCAGGAAAAGGATCAGGGAATACAGCGAGATCTACGAGAACCCTTATATCTCCGCCGAACGGGGCTACACTGACGACATCATAATGCCCCGCGACACCAGAAAATACATCAATCGCGCTCTGGACTTGCTGGAAAACAAGTCCGTCACCCCGGGCACCTGCCCTTGGAAAGTCTGGCGGAAGTATTCCAATATCAACCTCTAAAGCTGCCCGATGAGCTAATGAACCACAGGAGGAGAAACAGATATGGCGCAGGAAACGATAACCGCACCCCTGGCAGGGAAAGTTCTCAAGGTTTGTGTCAAAGCTGGTGATAAAGTAAACGAAGACGATGAGGTCTGTATTCTGGAATCGATGAAGATGGAGAATACTTTATATGCACCGGTCTCGGGAACGGTAACCGAGGTGAAAGTGGCAGCAGGACAGTTCGTTCAAGCTGGAGACACTATCGCCGTTATCGAGTATTAGGGGTATATGTAAGTGCAATGCTTACCTGATGGAACAGCAAAAGGAGGAAGGTTATGGATTTCAGTGGTTTTTGTGCCAGTTTACCAGCGGCAACCTGGCTCACCCTGCTGGCGGTAGTATGGACGATGCCATGGAAAGGCGTGGCTCTGTGGCGGGCTGCGGGAAACAGGCACCTGTGGTGGTTCATTGCCATATTCATTCTCAACACGCTGGCAATTCTGGAAATCATCTACATCTTCGCCTTCAGCCGCAAGAGAGCTACAGCACCTTGACAGCAATGCCCCGGCTGGAAAGGAGTGGTGGCGAGCGCAGGGGCGGTTC
>Ga0315298_1005106_pt1 | contig 18979 bp, 19 predicted proteins | sample WHS_1_MG_FD_203077 | JGI IMG/M metagenome (GOLD analysis project Ga0315298, IMG submission 203077) | Extremophilic microbial mat communities from Washburn Hot Springs, YNP, Wyoming, USA - WHS_1_MG | ecosystem: Environmental > Aquatic > Thermal springs > Hot (42-90C) | place: USA: Wyoming...
CTTGCCCGGATAGCCCTCGGCGTACTTGTTGGTGAGCACCGAGCCCTGGGCCTCGAGCACGCGCGGGCTGGCGTAATTCTCCGAGGCGATCAGCTCGATGTGATCTTCCTGCCGGCGCCGCTCACCATCGAGAGCCTGGGCCAGTTCGGGGTCAAAACTGCGAATATCCTGGGATTTGTCGAACATGCAAAGCCTCTGATGCTGGGCGCGAATCGCCTGCGCTGGGTACCCTGCCGGGCGCGGCAGGAGTGCGGATTGTACCGGACCGCCCGCGGCGCAGCAGGGGCCGCGCGGCGGGCGGTCCGGCCGGCGCGCCCGAACGCCCTCTGCCCAAGCCCGGCCCGCTCGGGCGATAATGGTGCATCGCCCCGGGTGCAGCCGCTGCCCCCGGCCGCCCTCTTAAGCCGCAGCAGAGATTGCATGGCCCAGTACATTTACACGATGAATCGGGTGTCGAAAGTGGTGCCGCCGAAGCGCGTCATCCTGCGCGACATCAGCCTCTCCTTCTTCCCCGGCGCCAAGATCGGCGTGCTAGGCCTGAACGGTTCGGGCAAATCGACGCTGCTGCGCATCATGGCGGGGATCGATACCGAGATCGACGGCGAGGCGCGGCCCCAGAGCGGGATCCGCATCGGCTATCTGCCGCAGGAGCCGGAGCTCGATCCGGACAAGGACGTGCGCGCCACGGTGATGGAGGGGGTCGGCGAGACGCTCGGACTGGTCGAGGCCTTCAATCAGCTGAGCGAGCGCTTCGCCGAGCCCATGAGCGACGAGCAGATGAACGACCTGCTCGCCGAGCAGGCGCGCCTGCAGGATGCGATCGACGCGGCCGGCGGCTGGGAACTCGAGCGCAAGCTCGATATCGCCGCGGACGCGCTGCGCCTGCCGCCGTGGGACGCCCGGATCGCCACGCTCTCCGGCGGCGAGAAGCGCCGCGTCGCGCTCTGCCGGCTGCTGCTGTCGGCGCCGGACATGCTGCTGCTCGATGAGCCGACCAACCATCTCGACGCCGAATCCATCGCCTGGCTCGAACGGTTTCTCGAGCAGTACCCGAGCACCGTCATCGCCGTCACCCACGACCGCTACTTCCTCGACAACGTCGCGGAGTGGATCCTCGAGCTCGACCGCGGCCACGGTATTCCCTGGCACGGCAACTACTCCTCGTGGCTCGAGCAGAAGGAGCAGCGGCTGCGCGTCGAGGAGCGCGAGCGCGAGGCGCTGCGCAAGACGCTCGAGCACGAGCTGGAGTGGGTGCGCCAGAATCCCAAGGCGCGCCAGGCGAAGAGTAAGGCGCGCCTGCAGCGCTACGAGGAACTCGCCTCGAAGGAATTCCAGCAGCGCAACGAGACCAACGAGATCTACATTCCGCCCGGGGAGCGGCTCGGCGATCAGGTGATCGAGGCCGACGGCCTGCGCAAGGGCTTCGGCGATCGGCTGCTGATCGACAACCTGTCGTTCAGTCTGCCGCGCGGCGGCATCGTCGGCATCATCGGACCGAACGGCGCGGGCAAAACCACGCTGTTTCGCATGCTGACGGGCGCCGAGCAGCCGGACGCCGGCCAGATCCGGATCGGTCCGACGGTGAAGCTCGCCTACGTCGATCAGTCGCGCCAGTCGCTCAATGATCGCAAGACCGTCTGGGAGGAAATCTCCGGCGGCCTCGACATGATCAAAGTCGGCAATTACGAGACTCCCTCGCGCAGCTACGTCGGGCGCTTCAATTTCAAGGGCGCGCAGCAGCAGCAGTCCATCGGCGAGCTCTCCGGCGGGGAGCGCAACCGTGTGCATCTGGCCAAGGTGCTCAGCGCCGGAGGCAACGTGTTGCTGCTCGATGAACCGACCAACGATCTGGACGTCGAGACGCTGCGCGCCCTGGAGGAGGCGCTGGTGAACTTTCCCGGCTGCGCCGTCGTGATCTCGCACGACCGCTGGTTCCTCGACCGCATCGCCACGCACATCCTGGCCTTCGAGGGCGACTCGCAGGTGGTGTGGTTCGAGGGCAACTACCAGGAGTACGTCGAGGACTTCAAGCGACGCAAGGGCGATGCGGCCGCACAACCGCACCGGATCCGCTACAAGCCGCTGACACGCTGACGTGCGAAAGCCAAGCCGTGCCTAGCAGCGTAGTGCACAGCGGCGCACCCAGCGCCGCGCCGGGAGCCGGGAGGCACTAGTGGCCGCGACGCCGGCGACACGCCCGGGCGAGCGCGCATCGCGCATGCTCGAGCTGCTGCGCTGGATCGGTCCGCTCGCGGCGCTGCTGGTGCTCGCCGCCGCCGGACTCGTGCTGCACCACGAGTTCGCGCGGCTGCGTCCGGCCGACATCCTGGCGCATCTGCGCACCATTCCGCGCCCGCACGTGCTGGCGGCGCTCGCCCTCACCGCGGCCAGCTACTGCCTGATCAGCGGCTACGATGTGCTGGCGCTGCGCTACGTGCGCAAGCGCCTGCATTACGGGCGCGTGTTGTTCACCGCATTCATCGCCGCGGTGTTCGGACACAATCTGGGCTTCTCGGCGCTCACCGGCGGCGCGGTGCGGCTGCGCCTGTACGCGGCGAGCGCGCTCAGTGCGGTCGAGGTGGCCGCGATCACGGTCTTCTACAGCGTTTCGATCGCGCTCGGCCTGACCTGCATCGCGGGACTTTCACTCACCTTCGCCCCGAACTTCGCCGCCGCGGCTCTCGACGTTCCGGTCCACTGGACCGAACTGACCGGCGTGACGCTGCTGCTGGCCGTGTGCGCCTACCTGATCTGGGCAGGACTATCGCAGCGCGCCATCGAGATCCGCGGCTGGGCGCTGCGCGCGCCCGGCTTCGGCCTCGGTGCCGGACAGACGCTGCTCAGCATGATCGATCTGAGCGTCGAGGGTTCGGTCTTGTGGTGGCTGCTGCCGCCGAGCGCGCACATCGGACTCGCACCGTTCATGGGCAGCTACGTCATCGCCCTGTCGGCGGGCATCCTCAGTCACGTACCCGGCGGCATCGGGGTGTTCGAGACGGTGATGGTGCTCGCCCTGCGCGGGGCACCGGCTGCATCCGTTCTCGGCGCGCTGCTCGCGTTTCGCGCCGTGTACTACCTCGCACCGCTGCTGATCGGGGCGGCGCTGTTCGGCTGGCAGGAAATCCGCTCGCGCCGCGGTGAGCTGGCGCGGGCGCGCGCCCACGTGGCGATCTATGTGACACCGCTCGCGCCGCAGATCGCCGGATCGCTGGTGTTTCTCGCCGGCGCGCTGCTGGTCGTCGCCGCGCTGTGGCCGCCGCTCGCGGTGCGCATCCCGCTCCTCGGGCGCATGCTGCCCGAGGTGGTCCCGCGGCTCGCCGGACTTGCCGCAAGCCTCGCCGGCGGCGCGCTGATGCTGCTGTCGCGCGCTCTGTTTCGACGCGTGCGTTCGGCGTACGCACTCGCCTGGCGGCTGCTGGTGTTCGCGATTGCGCTCTCGCCCGCTCAGGGTCTGTTCGTCGAACAGGCCCCTCTGCTGGCACTGGTGCTGCTGGCGCTGTGGCTCGGGCGCGATGCGTTCTATCGCCCGAGCGCAGTCATCGAGGAGCGGTTCACCCCGGCGTGGCTCTGGGCCGTCGGCGGCGTGCTGGTGCTGAGTGTATGGATCGGGTTGCTGACGCAGCACGGCGCGGCGCACGCAGCAGCGGCGGTACGACTCGCCGCTGTGCTGCCAGCGACGGTGCTCGCGGCGGGCTTTATCGCCGTCAACCTCCTCCGGGCAACCCCGGTGGAGCCCGCAGAGGCGAGCAGCGCGGATCTCACTCGTGCGCGGCGGGTGATCGAACGGAGTGCGCAGAGCCTCGCCAATGCCGCCTTGAGCGGTGATAAGCGACTGCTGTTCGCCGAGACCGGCGCGGCATTCCTCGCTTACCAGGTCGCCGGACGCAGCTGGATCGCACTCGGGGACCCGGTCGGGGAGCGGGCCGGGGGCGAGGAGCTGCTGTGGAGATTCTGTCAAATTGCCGACCGCCATGGCGGCCAGCCGGTGTTCTTCCAGGCCGGCAGCGCGTGGCTCGCAGCCTACGAGGACCTCGGCCTCGCCGCACTGCCCATCGGCGCACAGGCTCGAGTGCGGCTCGAGCACCTCTCGCTCATCGGAGCGCAGCGCGCCGACCTGCGTCATGCCGTGCAATACGCGCACCGTGCGGGCCTGTCCTTCGAGGCCTATGCGGCGCCCCCGCCCGCCCCGCTGCTGACGGCGCTGCGCGGCGTCGCGCAGGCCTGGCTGGCGCGCCACGCGACGGGCGAGCGGCGCTTTTCGGTCGGCCACTTCTCGGCGCACTACCTGGAACAATTTCCTGTGGCGGTGATCCGCCGCGGCACCGAGCCGCTCGCCTTCGCCAACCTCTGGCCGGCCGGCGACCGGGAGGAATTCGCCTTCGACCTGATCCGGGTGCTGCCCGAGGCGCCGATCGGCACCACGAGCTACCTGCTCATCGAGACGCTGTTGTGGGCGCGCGCGCAGGGCTATCGCTGGGCCAACCTCGGCCTGGTGCCGCTCGCCGATCCGGAAGGCGCCGAGCTCGCCCCGGCCTGGCAGCAGGCCGCGCGGCTGGTGTTCACCCACGGGGAGCACTTCGAGCGCCTGGAGCAGATGCGTCCGTATTTCGAACGCTTCGAGCCGCAATGGGAGACGCGCTACCTGCTGGCGCGCAGCGACATCGCACTGCCGCGCGTATTGCGCGACCTGGCCCGCCTGATCGGCGGCGGATAGGCGCCCCGGATGCCGCACGCCTGCGGCCCGGCGCGGCCGCAGGGCAATCCCACCGCAGTTCGGTTATCATCATGGGCCGGCTGTGGCTATCAGACCAAGAGCAGCGTAACGCCACCGTGCCCCACATCGACCCGGAAAACCGTCTGATCTGCGAGCAGGGCAAGCGCCTGGTGCTCACCTGCCCGCATTGCCAGGCCCTCGCGCACGTCAGCCCGGTCGCGGTCCCGCGCTTCGAGGAGCTGCAGTCCTACCGCCCGGCGCAGATCGGCGTGGTGTTCCGCTGCGACGCGTGCCTGGCGCCGATCTTTCTGCGCTTCAGCGCCCGCGCCTATGGCCCGACGCGCGTCGAACTCGCTCCCCAGTTCGCCGAGGTGGAACGTCCGCGCGAGCGCTTCGACTGTACCTACCTGCCGGAGGACGTCGAGCTGCTGTTCAAGGAGGCGCTGACGTGTTTCTCAGGGGGCGCCTACAATGCGTTCGCGTCGATGTGCCGGCGCACGGCCCAGGCCCTGTTCAGCGATCTCGGCGAAGCCGGCAAGCTCAGACTGTTCGATGCGCTCAACGAAGTGCGCGACATCGCCGCGCTCGCGCCGGACACTTTCGCGAAGATCCGCAGCGTGCTGTTCGGCATCGCCTCCGACCCCCGGCCCGGCATCCCGCTGCTGGAGAGCCATGAGGCGGGCGTGCTGCTGGAGGTGATGAAGGATCTGCTCTACCAGACGTACGTGCGTCGGGGACGGCTCCAGCAGGCGATGCGGGTGCGCCGGTTCTTCTACGAGGAAGCGCGCAACCCGCCCCGGGTCAGCTCGCTGCCGAACGCCGGCTGAGCGGCACGCGGTCGGGGCCGCCGCCAGATCATGTTCGACACCGCCGATACCATCGTTCTGTACGAAGAACTCGCCGTCGAGGACGTTTTGCCCCTGCGCTGGGACGGGCACGCGCCGCACCCGGCCGCCGCGGCCGCACTCGCCGAGCGCAACCTGCAGGTGCTGCAGGCCTGGGACGCCTTGGAGGACCACGGTCTGGTGGAGAAACCCGACGAGACGGCACCGCTCGCGGCGGATATCCAACGCCTCGACCGCAAAATGACCCTGCTGTTGGGGTTGGTCGGACAACTGCTCGCGGTGAATCGCCCGCGTCCGCAGGCGATGCCGCTGCGGTTCAACGCCCGCGGCGCGCTCTGGCGTGCCGCCGAAGTGCCGCCGGCCGTCGGGGCACGCGGGCACCTCGAGATCTATCTGCACGAGTGCGTGGCGCAGCCCCTGCGACTCCCCGCCGAAGTCACCGCCGTGTCGCCCGCCGGCGAGGTCAAGGCGCGCTTTGCGCCGCTCGATGATGCGCTCTCGGGCATCCTCGCCAAGATCGCCTTCCGCCGTCACCGGCGCCAGATCGCCGGCCGGCACGGACCGAAGCGCCACGACTGAGCGCAGCGCCTGTGCGCCTCAGGCGTAGGTGTCGATCAGCCCGGTGCCGGCAAGTCCACCGCTCACGGCTGCAGCCGTGCCGTCGGCGGCGCCGACCTCCCCCACTCCATTGACCGCCGGACGCGCCGCACGACGCGAATCGCGCGGGGCGTTCTGCGAAACCCCCGAATCGGTCAGCGCGAGCCCCTGACTGGCAAACATGGCGCGCAGCTGCGGCAGCGCCTGCGAGAGCGCCTGGCGCGTCTCCGCCTGCGCCGCGCCGAACCACACGCTCGCCTGCCCGCGGTGCACCGAGATGCTCACCTGCACCGGACCGAGGTGCTGCGGCGCCATTTGCAGCGAAGCATTCTGCACACCCTTGCTCACCATCCAGGTCAGCTGCGTGCCGAGCTGTTCGTTCCAGCCGCTCGACCCGACCGGCGCACTGAGCGTCGCGCTCGGTGCCGCCGCCGCCGGGCGCGCGGCCGAATGCACTCCGGCGGCGAGCTGACCGGCGCTGACCAGCTGCGCGTTGCTGCTGCTCTGTCCGACGGAAGCCTGCGCGCTGTGCGCTTCCGCCCCGGAGATCTGCGTCAGCGCTTTGGTCTGGGTCAACTTGTGCGCTGCGTTCTCGGCGGCCAGACTCGCCGCGTCGATGCGGCTCGCACCACCGGACTGCGCCGCGGCCGACGCCGATGTCTTGCCTGCCGCGCCCGATTGCGCCGCCACCGTGGTGTTCGGGACCGCTTGACCCATCAGCGCCATGGCCGCGCTCACCGGATCGGGCTTGTGCGCCTTGACCACCGGGTGCGCCGCGGGCTTGCTCGGCTTACCCGTGAGCGCTGCGGCCGGCGGCTTCGCCGGAGCCGCGAGCGACTGGGCGAGCGCCTGGGAGAAATTCTTCCCCGCCGGTGCGCCGTGCCTGGTCTGCGAGCCGTCGCGCGCTCGAGGCTGCGTCGAGGCGCTCTTGCCCGGGCCGCTTGTCTGCGCCGGGTCACTCTGCTGGGCATTCGGCGCCTGTGCGCCCTGCTGCGGATTCGCTGCACTGGAGCCACTCGAAGCCCCAGACGTATCGCCGGCGCCGCTGTTGCCGGCACCCGCGGCGCCGCCGCCGCTCAGCGCCGGCCCCGGCGAAGACGAGACCGCCGGAGTATTCGCCGCCGCGGCGCCGACGGACAGGAGACCTTCAGGTGACACGCAATTGACTCCTTCGGCTCCAGGACTGCTGGGATCGTTCGTCGGTTTCGTGCTGCTCGCGCCGCTCCTGCACGCGCCGCTCCTCGGCGCGCCAGTGCTCGGCCACGGTCTCGACCGCAGCGGCGCGCCGCGCGGCATTGCGCCAGCTTTCCAGTTCCGCGCTGCGGGCCGTCTCAGCCTGCGCGACGATCTGCGCCTGATGCTGCAGAGCCTCATCGAGACGGCAGAGAAAGACTTGATATTCGCGCACGCCCGCACCATTGAGACCGGCCTGGGCGCGGCGCGCAAATTCCTGCACGTACGCGCCGCGGTAGCTCTCGAGCTCCTGCAGCCGGGCCTGCGCTTCGTTCACCCGACGCTCGCACACTGCGAGCGCTTCGGCGCGGCGCCGCTCATGGTCATCGACCACACGCTGCACCATGTCGATCCGCTGTGATTTTTTCATCAATTGCCTTCCGCGAGCACGCTCTCGAGGGCACCTAGGCTCGCCCCGAGATCGACGCGCTCATGCACGTCTTGCTGGAGAAACTGCTGCATCCGCGGCCAACGGCTGATCGCCTGATCGACCCGCGGATCGCTGCCGCGCTGATAAGCACCGATCGCGACCAGGTCACGATGCTGCTGGTAGGTGGAGAGAATCTGACGAAACTGCCGTGCGCTCGCAAAATGCGCCGGGGAAACGATTTCGTTCATGACGCGGCTGACGGACGCCTCGATGTCGATGGCCGGGTAGTGACCGCTTTCCGCGATCCGCCGCGACAGCACGATGTGTCCGTCGAGGATGGCGCGCGCCGAGTCGGCGATCGGATCGTTCTGATCGTCGCCTTCGGCGAGCACCGTGTAGAACGCCGTGATCGACCCACTGCCTTCGGCACCGTTACCGGCACGCTCGACCAGCTGCGGCAGACGGGCGAACACCGAGGGCGGATAGCCCTTGGTGGCCGGCGCCTCACCGATCGCCAGGGAAATCTCGCGCTGCGCCTGTGCGAAACGCGTCAGCGAATCCATCAGCAGCAGCACGTTCGCGCCGCGGTCGCGGAAATACTCGGCAATCGCCGTGGACAACCACGCTCCGCGCAGGCGGGTCAGCGGGGGGGCGTCCGCCGGCGCGGCCACCACTACCGCCCGGGTTCGGTCCTGCGGTCCGAGAATGCGCTCGACGAACTCCTTGACCTCGCGGCCACGCTCGCCGATCAGTCCCACCACGATCACCTGCGCACTGGTGTAGCGGGCCATCATGCCGAGCAGCATGCTCTTGCCGACGCCGCTGCCGGCGAACAGTCCGACGCGCTGCCCGCGACCGATGGTCAATAGTGAGTTGATCGCACGTACGCCGACGTCGAGCGGCGCGCTGATCGGCTGGCGCGCCAGCGGGTTGATCGGACGCCCGGTGAGGCGGACCGTATCGGTGCAGCCGAGCGGACCGAGCCCATCGAGCGGCTGAGCGCTGCCGTCGACGATGCGCCCGAGCAGTTGTTCCCCGACGTGCACCGTGCCGGCGTGGCGGCGTGGGATGACGCGTGCGTTCGGACCGAGCCCGTGGGCATCGCCCGCGGGCATCAGGTAGAGCCGGTCGCCGGCGAAGCCGACGACCTCGGATTCGATACGGGAGCCGTCCCCGGCGATCACGTCGCAGTAGTCGCCGACCGCCGCCTGACATCCAGCGGCCTCGAGGGTCAGCCCGACCATGCGCGTCAGACTCCCCTCGAGCGGCGGCGCCTCGGTCTGTTCGATGGAAAGCCGGGTGCGACGCAATCCGGCGCCCCAGGCCGCGGCGCGTTTCAGCTGAAGCACTTCGCTCATGGCGCCTCCGGTGCGGCCGACCGCTCGGCCGTGCGTTCATCACCGAGGGCGTTGGCGGCAATGGCTGCGATGCGGCTCTCCATGCGCGCGTCGATCCGGGACATCTCGCTCTGCACGAGGCAGCCCCCGCGGGTCAAGGTCGGATCCTCGATCAGACTCCAGGCACGCTCGCCACCGCCTGCGGCCAGGCGCTCGCGCACCGTCTGGGCGTCGTCCGGGTGCAGATGAACGCGCACTTCGCGCGCCGCCAGCGGCAGCTGCGCGAGCGATTCGCGCACGATTGCGATGATCTGAGTCGGCTCGGTGCGCAGCTCCCGCCGCGCCAGTTGCTTGCCGACCGCGAGCGCAAGTTCGACCAGTTCGCGCTCGACCTCGGCATCGAGCGACTCGAGCGGCCGGGCGATCAGCGCGAGCACCGAATCGAGTCGCTGCACGCGCTCGTCGATTGCCGCCAAACGCGCGCGCAGCTCCGCTTCGGCCCGCTCCATGCCCGCCTGGTAGCCGCGCGCCTCGGCCTGCTGCTGCGCCTGGCGCAGCTCGTTGTCGCTGCGCCGGCGCGCATCGGCGAGTTCGATGACCGGCCCGCTGACCTCGGGCAACTGCCAGCGCTCGACCGGCGCGGCACCGGTGAGCCGTCCACGCAATTCAGACAAACTGCTCTCCTTTACCTGCGAGCGCGATGGTGCCGGCCTCGGCCAGCTTGCGGGCCAGCTTGAGGATTTCCTTCTGCGCGCCCTCGACTTCGGAGACGCGCACCGGGCCTTTGGCCTCGAGATCGTCCTTGAGCATCTCTGCGGCACGCTGCGACATGTTCTTGAACATCTTCTCCTTCAGCGCATCGTCGGTGCCCTTCAGGGCGAGCAGCAACTGCTCGCTCGGCACTTGGCGCAGAAGCTCCTGCATGCCGCGGTCGTCCAGATCGAGCAGGTTGTCGAATACGAACACCAGCTCCTCGATGCGCGCAGCGAGCGGCGCATCGCTCTTGGCGACCTGCTCCATCAGGGCGCTCTCCTGGCTCGGCTCGAGGAAATTGATGATGTTGGCGGCCGCTTTGGCGCCACCGAGCACGGACGTCTTGCCGCTCGACTTGCCGGCGAATTGCTTCTCGATGATGTCGTCGAGTTCGCTGAGCGCGCTCGGCTGCACGCCGTCGAGCAGCGCGATGCGCGCCACCACTTCCGGGCGCATGTTCGCCGGCAGCAGCGTCAGCACCTCGGCGGCCTGATCCGGATCGAGGTAGGCGAGCACGATCGCGATGGTCTGGGGGTGCTCGAGCCGAATCAGCTCCGCGACGCCGCGCGGATCCATCCACTTCAGCGCCTCGAGCCCCTTGGTGCTGCGGCCAATGCTGATGCGGTCGATGATGCTCTCGGCCTTGTCCGCGCCGAGGGCGTCGACCAGCACCTTGCGCAGAAACTCATCGGCGCCGACGCCGACCGAAGTCTGTCGCTCGACGCTCGCGGTGAATTCGGAGATGACCCCCTGGACTTCATCGAGCGAGACGTTGCTGAGCCGCGCCATGGCCGCGCCGATGCGCTGCACTTCTTTGGCGCCCATGTGCTTGAGCACCTGTGCCGCCTCTCCCTCCCCGAGCGTCAGCAGCAGGATGGCCGCCCGATCCGTGCCGCTGCGTGCGGCGTCTTTGCCGTTGCGCTCACTCATCGTTGCCTACCCAGCCGCGCACCAGCTGCGCGACGCGCTTGGGATCCTGACCGACCATGGCACGGGCGTTGGCGAGCTGCTGCTCGTGCGAAAGCGCTTTGACCACTGCCTCTTTCTGCGCCTGCGGCGCGCCGTCGATCATCCCGTCGGCACCGATCTGCGCCATGGCTGGCGCGAGCGGCCGGGCCGGCGTGAGCAGCGAACGCACCAGCGGGCGCAGCACCGCGATCACCAGCACGACGACCCCAATCAGACCGGCAGCGATTTTCAGCAGACTCCAGAAGATCGGTCGTTGCCAGAGGGGCGCGGACTGGAACGTCCCGCTCGGGGCTTCCGGCAGACTGAGCGGCTCGTTGACCACGCTCACGCTGTCCCCGCGCGCGGAGTTGTAGCCGACCGAGTCCTTGACCAGCTGAGTGATGCGCGCCAGTTCCTGGGCCGAGAGCGGCACCTGGGTCACTTTGCCATTGGCGCCCTTGACCGCGCGGTACCCGACCAGCACGGCGACCGTGAGCCGGCGGATCTGTCCGGGCGGCTGGCGTGAATAGTCCAGGGTCCGGTCGATGTCATAGTTTCGCGTGACGTCGCTCGAGAGGACGCTCGCACCACCCGTTGCGCCTGGCGCACCCGGGACGGGCGAGACGGCGCCCACTGGAGCGCTCGGTGCCGGCTTGGCCGCCGGGTTGCTCGCGGCACTCGCAGTGGCCGCCGTGCTCGCCGTCCCCTTGGCCGCCGCGGCGCTGGGCTTGGCCTGCGCCGGTGGCGCCAATACGCCCGGGGCCGGCGGTTCGTTCGAGAGCGAGCCCGGCACACCGCCGGGTCCCCCGGCGCCACTGCTCTGCTGGGAAATCTGTTCGCTGCGGACGATCTCGCTGTTCGGCTTGTAGAGCTCCTGGGCCTGCTCATGCGTGCCGAGATTCAGCTCCGCGACGACGTCGGCATGCACGAGGCCCGGGCCGACCAGCGGGGTGAGCAGTGCAACGATGCGCCGCGAGTCCTCGTTCTCGATGCGGTGTACGAGATCGAAGTTGCGCTCATCCATCGCATAGGCACTGCTGCCCTGCGGTCCGGAGAGCAGCTGACCGTTCTGATCGACCACCGTGACATGCGCGGGCGACAGATCCGGCACGCTCGAGGCCACGAGGTTCACGATCGCCTGGACCTGTTCCGGCCCGAGCACGCTGCCGGCGCGCAACTGCACGAATACCGAGGCGCTGGCGGCGGTCTGGTCGCTGACGAACACCGACTGACGCGGAACGGCCAGATTGACGCGCGCGGCGGACACCTGCTGCATGCTGGCAATCGTATGCGCCAGTTCCGCCTCGAGCGCATGCTGGTAGCGCACGTTTTCGATGAACTGGCTGACGCCGAAGCCCGACCCTTTGTCGAGCGCGGCAAAGCTGTCGCCCTGGGTGACGCCCTGGCCGGCGAGCTTCAGACGCGCCGCATCGAGCTGCTCGGCGGGCACCTCCACTCCGTTGGTGCTCGGGTCGAGCTGATAGGGGATCTGCGCCCCCTGCAGCGCCTGAACGACCTGCGCCTCCTGTTGCGGCGAGAGGTTCGCGTACAGCAGGCTGTAGGTCGGCCCCCGCGACCACAGCACGATCCAAACGCCGGCAGCGACCGCCGCGGCGATGCCAAGCAGCAGCAGCAGGGGACGCAGACTCGCCGGCAGAGCCGGCATCGAAGGTAAAGCGGTGGATTCGCCAGCCATGTCGACTCACTACATCTGCATGTTCATTATGTCGGTGTAGGCGCTGATCAGACGGTTGCGCACCTCAGTCAGAGCCTGAAAGGACACGCTCGCCTTCTCCATCTGCAACACCACCTGCGGCAGCGACACTCCGGGCGCGCCGCGCGAGAACGCGTCGGCGAGCGCACTGGCACGCTGCTCACTCTGATTGACCGAGTTGATTCCCTGCTTGAGGATCGAGGCGAACTCGCTCGGTCCGCTCACCGGAGCGGCGGCGCCCTGCGCGCCGCCGAGCGGCACCGGCTTCGGCGCATCGAGACGCACCTGGGACGACATGGCGCGGATCTGCGCCAACACCTGATCAATGGCCATCTGGCTCATGGGGTTCCCCTCAGGCCGCCGGAACTTCGACGCCGGCCTCACGCAGGCGGGCCAGCTTGTAACGCAGGGTGCGCGGGCTGATGCCGAGGCGTTCGGCGGCCTCGCGCCGGCTGCCCTGACCGCTCTTCAACGCATCGAGAATCAGGTCGCGCTCGGCCTGGATGAGCGAGCCGGCCAGCGAGCTGACCGTGCACTCGGCGGCCGGCGCAGCCTCGAGCGCCGGCGCATCATTGGCAAGCTCGAACTGGATGTGCTCGGGGCCGATGACCGGGCCATTGAGCAGGATCAGGGCGCGCTGCAGCAGGTTGTCGAGCTCGCGCACGTTGCCCGGCCAGGGATAGGTGAGCAGACGGTGCGCCGCCTCGGCGCTGAGCGCGGGGATCTGCTTGCCGGGGCGGCAATGACCGGTGAGCAGTTGCATGGCCAGCGGCAATACATCGTCGCGGCGCTGACGCAACGGCGCAATCGCGAGCGGGAATACGTTCAGCCGATAGTACAGGTCCTCGCGGAAGTGCCCCGCCGCAACCTCCTCGCGCAGCCGCCGATTCGTGGTCGCGATGACGCGCACGTCGAGACTGATCGTCTCCCGTCCGCCGAGCCGCTCCACCTCGCGCTCCTGCAGCACGCGCAGCAGTTTCGCCTGCAGCCCGAGCGGCATCTCGGTCACCTCATCGAGCAGCAGCGTGCCGCCCTGGGCCTGCTCGAACTTGCCCGGGTGGGCCGCGTGCGCACCGGTGAAGCTGCCGCGCTCGTAGCCGAACAGCATCGCCTCGAGCATGTTCTCAGGGATCGCCGCGCAATTGACGGCGACGAACGGGCCGTTGGCGCGCGGACTGCGCCGATGGATGTAGCGGGCGAGCACCTCCTTGCCGGTGCCGGATTCACCCCAGATCAACACTGTGCAGCCGCTGGCGGCGACTCGGCGCGACAGCTCGAGCAGGTGCTGCGAGCTCGCGGCGCAGGCGACCGGTTCCGGGACGCTCTGGGCGCTGGCGTTGACGGCAGGTTGTGGCGCGTAAAGTTCTGACATCGATTCCCCCAATCGCAGGGATGCTGCAGGGGGGAATGCAATTGCCGTGCCTGGCGAGAAAGTGCTCCTAAAGCGTGACGTGCATCACGCGCGCGGCAACCCGCCGCGCCCAGGTGTCAAACTTCCGTCGCCGGCTCGGTGAAACCGAGTTTGCGCAGACGCTCGACGAGCGTCGTACGACGCAGATTCAGCAGGCGGGCCGCCTGAGCCACGGTGCCGTTGGCGCGCGCGAGCGCCTGCTGCACCAGCGCCCGTTCGATCGCGAGCAAATGCTCGCGCAGATCGATGCCCTGCTCGGGCAGCGCACACGGATCGGCTGCATCGCGCGCCGGGGGCGCGGACTCGAGCAGCTCGAGCGCCTCGAGATCCGTCAGCGCCGGCTCGCAGCTCGCCACCATGGGCTCGATGCTGACGGCAGCGATCTCCGCCTCGCAAGACCACTCCTGCGGCGGCTGGTACTTCGGGGGCAGATCGGACAGATCGACCGTCTGGCCGGCACGCACGATCGAGAGGCGTTCGACCAGATTGGACAGCTCGCGCACGTTGCCGCTCCAGGCGTATATGCCGAGCGCGGCGAGCGCACGCGGGCTGAAGCGAACCATGCCGCGCCCCTCGGCCGCGTTGCGCGCGGCGAATTCGTTGACGAGCGCCGGCAGGTCTTCTCGCCGCTCGCGCAGCGCCGGCATCTCGATCGGAAAGACATTCAGGCGATGGAACAGGTCCTCGCGGAAGGTGCCCTGCGCAATCGAGGCCTCGAGGTTGCGGTGCGTGGCGGCAATGATGCGCACGTTGCAGCGGATCGGCGCGTGATTACCGACTCGCTCGAACACCCGCTCCTGCAGCACCCGCAGGAGCTTCACCTGCATCGAGGGGCTCATGTCGCCGATCTCATCGAGGAACAGCGTGCCACCCTCGGCGATCTCGAAACGGCCCTTGCGGGCGGCGATTGCGCCGGTGAAGGCTCCCTTCTCGTGGCCGAACAGCTCGGATTCGAGCAGATCGGCCGGAATGGCCCCGCAGTTGACCGCCACGAAGGGTCGGTTGCGCCGCGGGCTGAGCTCATGAATGGCGCGAGCGGCCACTTCCTTGCCGGTGCCGGACTCCCCGAGGACCAGCACCGTGGAATCGAACCCGGCGACCTGGCGGATCAGGCCGATGACGGCGCGGATGGCCGGAGAAGTGCCGCTCGGCAGTCGCGCCCCTTCCTCGACACTCGGGAAGCCCGCCCCGGCGGCACCTTCACTGCGATCGGCGTGGTCGAAGGCGATATCCGGGACACATTCGCTGGCGGCCATCAGGGTACCCATTCTTGCTTGCTGTTATTCGGGTGGCGTGCCCGGACCGGACCGGACGGGCGTTCCCCGTGGGCCGTACTGTCGCCGATCCGCGCAGGGGGTTTCTGTGACCGGCCTCCAGATTGTTCACTTTTGGCGACAGGTCCGAGCGCAGCGTCTTGTCGTCACGCTGCCACGGACGGCAACGACGGAAGTTCGACGCTCCTGTGCTCATGTGATCTGCCTCACACTCTGTTCTACCGTAAAACCTTTTGTAATTCATTAGGTTAAACGCTGCCGGAAGCCTGTGGCACAGGCATTGCACTGGTCGGTCGCACCCGTATTTCACGGATTGGAGTCGCACCGCCCATGGCCACCGCACCCGAAGTCGCCGTCCCCGCCGACGTCGCCGAGGTCCCTGAAAAGAAAAAACGCGCCCTGCCCCTGTGGCTGACGATCACCCTGGCCGGGGTGCTCATCTGTGCTGCCGCCGGCGGTGGCTTCCTGCTGATGCACTCCAAGGCGACCGGGAAAACCCAGGCCAAGGCTGTCCACCACCCGTCCGGCCCGCCGCACTATCTGCCGCTGAAGCCCTTCGTCGTCAATTTCCAGGGCAGTCAGCAGGCCCGCTATCTGCAGGTCGCTCTGCAGGTCATGTCGCGCGACCCGAAGACGCTCACCCTCATCGAGCAGAACGATCCGGTGGTGCGCAACAACCTGCTGCTCCTGCTCGGCTCGCAGCAGGCCACCGTACTCGCCACCGAGGCCGGCAAGCAGCAGCTGCGCGCCGCGGTGCTCACCGCGATCCGCAAGATCGTCGCTGATGCCGGCGGTCACCCCAGCCACGTCGCCGCCATCTACTTCACCAGCTTCGTGATGCAGTAACCGAGCCCTGACCCACGCCCCCATGAGCAACGAGAAGATACTCGACCAGGCCGAAATCGACGCGCTGCTGCACGGCGTCGACACCGGCGCCGTGAGCACCGAGCCGCAGGTGGCTCCGGGCGAAGCGCGCAACTACGACTTCGCCAACCAGGTGCGCATCGTGCGCGGGCGCATGCCCACGCTCGAGATGATCAACGAGCGCTTCGCGCGGCTGCACCGCGTGAGTCTGTACAACCTGCTGCGCCGTGCGCCGGAAGTGGCCGTCGGTCCGGTACAGATCAAGAAATTCAGCGAATTCGTCCACACCCTGCACGTGCCGACCAGCCTGAACCTGGTGCGCTTCAATCCGCTGCGCGGCACCGCACTGATCGTACTCGACCCGAAGCTGGTGTTTTCCGTCGTCGACAACTTCTTCGGCGGCACCGGCCGGCACGCCAAGATCGAAGGCCGCGAGTTCACCGCCACCGAACAGCGCATCATCCACCTGGTGCTGCGCAGCGTGTTCGCCGACCTGCATGAGGCCTGGTCGCATGTCGCGGACCTGCAGCTGGAGTACCTGCAGTCGGAGATCAACCCACACTTCGCCAACATCGTCTCGCCGTCCGAGATCGTGGTGGTCACCTCATTTCACATCGAGCTCGACGGTGCCGGCGGCAACCTGCACGTCGCCATGCCGTACGCGATGATCGAACCGCTGCGCGAAGTGCTCGATGCCGGCGTCGCCAGTGATCGGATGGAGAAGGACGAGCGCTGGATGCAGTCGCTGCGCGAGGAAATGGAAGACGCCGAGCTCGCGCTCACCACCCTGGTCGGGCACACCCAGGTGTCGCTCGCCGACCTGTTGAACCTCAAAGCCGGCGACATCCTGCCGTGTGATTTCACCGGCAAGGTCACCATGATCGCCGAGGACGTGCCGGTATTCCGCGGCTCGCTCGGCACCTCCCGGGGCCACCAGGCAGTGAAGATCGAGGAGCGCCTGCGGCGCGCCCGCAACACTCCTGAGCCGATTCAAGTCAACCGTAAGTGAGCATCCCCATGAATGCCAATGTTCAGGCCCAACCGGCCGAGTTCCAGGATTTGACCGATGACGGCGGCAAACAGGACGCCCGTGACGTGAACCTCGAAGTCATTCTCGACGTTCCCGTCACGCTCTCGATGGAGGTCGGCCGCACCCGCATTCCGATCCGCAACTTCCTGCAGCTGAATCAGGGGTCCGTGGTCGAGTTGGATCGCACCGCGGGTGAACCGCTCGACGTGTACGTCAACGGCACACTGGTCGCACACGGCGAGGTGGTGGTCGTCAACGAACGCTTCGGCATCCGTCTGACCGATGTCATCAGCCCCGCAGAGCGCCTGCGCAAACTCAAATGAGTCAGCTTTTCGCCGCTCCGGCCGCCGGCAGCGCCGCACCCGCAGTGAGCGCCGGCGGACTGGTGTCCGTCACCTTCGCGCTGCTCGCCGTTCTCGCCGCAATCTTCGCGCTCGCCTGGCTCGCGCGGCGGATGCGCATGCTCGGCAACCGAGCCGGCAATGCGCTCGAGATCCTCGCCAGCACGCCGCTCGGACCGAAAGAGCGCGCCGTACTGCTGCAGGTCGGCGAGGCGCAGATCCTGCTCGGCGTCGCGCCCGGGCACGTCACGGCCCTGCACGTGCTCGGTCAGCCGATCGAGATCGGCAAGTCCGCCCCGGAAGCGCTCGCCACGGCACGCCCCACGTTCGCCGCGCTGCTGAAAAGGAGCCTCGGCAAATGAGCGCGCTGCGCAAGAGCTGGCCACTGCTGCTGCTCGCCCTGGCGCCGGTCGCGGCGCTGGCCGCACCGGGAATCCCCGCCTTCAGCGTCCAGACCCACGCAGGCACGCAGACCTACACCCTGACGTTGCAGGTCCTGGCGCTGATGACGGCGCTGTCGCTCCTGCCGGCGATCCTGCTGATGATGACCGCGTTCACGCGCATCGTGATTGTGCTCGGCATCCTGCGCCAGGCGCTCGGCGCGGGCCAAACGCCGCCGAACCAGATCCTGATCGGGCTGGCGCTGTTTCTCACCTTCTTCGTGATGTCCCCGGTCATCCGTCAGATCGATCAGAACGCCTACCAGCCGTACGCGGCCGGCACGATCAGCATGAGCGCCGCGCTCGCGCGCGCCGAGGTGCCGTTGAAGGATTTCATGCTGCACCAGACGCGCGAAAGCGACATCGCCGTGTTCACCCACATCGCCGGCGGCAAGGGCTACGCCGCGCCGATCGACGTACCGTTGTCGGTGCTGGTGCCGGCGTTCGTCACCAGTGAGCTGAAGACGGCGTTCCTGATCGGCTTTCTGCTGTACATCCCGTTCGTGATCATCGATCTGGTGGTCGCGAGCGTTCTGATGTCGATGGGCATGATGATGGTCTCCCCGGTGACGATCTCCCTGCCCTTTAAACTGATGCTGTTCGTGCTGGTGAACGGCTGGACCCTGGTCATGGGCTCGCTCGCGGCGAGCTTCTATCACTGACGGAGAACACCCGAGTGACCCCCAATACCGTGATGAACCTCGGCACCACCGCCCTGGAAGTCACCCTGATGCTCTCCCTGCCGCTGCTGCTCGCCGCGCTCGTCACGGGGGTGGTGGTCGGGGCGTTCCAGGCCGCAACCCAAATCAACGAGATGACCCTGTCATTCATACCCAAGCTGTTGGTGCTGGCGCTGGTGGTCTCGCTCGCCGGCCCGTGGATGCTGCACACCATGGTCGAGTACACCCGCGAGCTCATCCTGAGCATCCCGCAGCTGGTCAACTGACGCCGACGCCGCGCGCATGATCGCCATCACCTCCGCCCAGCTCGAGCACGGCATCGCCGCGATCCTCTGGCCGTTCGTGCGCATCGGCTCGTGCTTCATGGTGGCCCCGGTATTCGGGGCCGTGACGGTCCCGGGGCAGATCCGCATCGTACTCTCCGGGGC
>Ga0315298_1005107_pt1 | contig 18978 bp, 25 predicted proteins | sample WHS_1_MG_FD_203077 | JGI IMG/M metagenome (GOLD analysis project Ga0315298, IMG submission 203077) | Extremophilic microbial mat communities from Washburn Hot Springs, YNP, Wyoming, USA - WHS_1_MG | ecosystem: Environmental > Aquatic > Thermal springs > Hot (42-90C) | place: USA: Wyoming...
TAGCGTTGGCTATAGAGGTATTTACGTTGGCTATATCAACGTTTGTGGCTATTGTTAATATATTAGTACCATTGTAAAACTTAACGCTATTAGAGGTAGTATTATACCATATTTGGCCAGTTACTAAGTTTGTTAAATCTGTACTTGTATTTTGTAAAACTGTATTTAAAAGTTGATTTTGAACTAAATCTAAGTTACCTATTACTTTCACTTTATTTTCTCCTTTAGTTTGGTAAACTCAATAATACTATTGTTCCACTAAATGATGGATTAAAAACCAAGTTTACATTATTAGCATCCACAATTGTAAAGCTACCAGGAATTACATTGTTATTATTAGTATCATAGCAATTGTAGATAATATTCTTAGATTGTAAATTATGATTGATAGTAAGATTAGTTTGACTAGTAGCTTGATAAATATATCTATTTGCATATATGATTGGAGTAACATGACCAATCATATTAATAATATAGTTTGCATTGAAATTAGTATTTAAAGTATTTAGTTGATTTTGTAATTGAGTAATAGAAACATTTAGATTATTAGCTAATGTATAAATAGCTTGATCTAACAAATCAGTTGCATTAGCTAAACTTAAAGCATTACTTATATAATGATCTGCTGTATTTGGACTAAACTGTCCGTTAGACAAAAGGCCACATGCTTGTATTATATTTTGTAATGTAGTACTATTGCTTTGTATATATTGATATAAGATTAAATCGGCCATTGTTAAGTTTTGAGCATTACTGAGATTTCCAGCATTTGGTGGAGGAACATATTTTCCTTGAGCATCTGTTCCAATAGCTTCAACCAGATTATTAATTATTACAGTTGTGTTAGATCCTTGAGCAACTAAATTATCAAATAACGGAATTGATAAAGGAGTTACACTTTGAATAGTAGAATTTTGAACAGTTACTTGTGCTAAAGCTACTGCTCCTTTATCTTGAGTAGCTATAGGAGCATATATTAAATAAATTCCTTGCGGCCAATTTAGTTGTGCTCCGACTAAAGATGGTTGATAATTAGTAGTTGTATTTATAATTAGAAGTTCTAATATATAAACTCCATCAGGAATTGTTGGAACTGATGGATTTTGTAAATTAGATGTTGACATAGAGATTGCTGTACTATTTGGAAATTGATACATAACCCCATTTACAACAATACTAAAAGGACTTAGTTGAACGTAAGAAGATTTATATGTAATCTGATATTGAGTTAGTAAGTATATATTTGATTGTAATACTTGAGAAAATAAAGCACTATCGGAAATGGTATATGTATTTATCATGGAGTTTATTAGCATTATAGTACAACCTCTATAAGATTATCTGTTTCAGAACTTTGTAAAGCTTTAGCAAATATTTGATATGATTCAAATTTTTGTCCTTGTAGTTCTGGATGGAATATACTAATAGCATAACCATTCAAATAAGAAACTAATGGGTCTCCTTTCTTAACTGGTCCTTTTACAAAGCAACCAACTCTTCCTTTTAGAGCTACGTATTCTCCAATTGATTGAGAATTCATTTTAATAGCAGGATTAGAAGATATAATACCTAACACTCTATGAGAACCTATTTCATTAGATATTGTACAATCAGTATCATCATTATTTGATATAAGAACAACAGATCCAATTATTGGATCAGAATCAATTGTATATTTCTCAGCTAAGTCAGCATACTCTGCTTGAACAGAAGTTCCTTGAAATAAAGGTGCGGTAATAGTTCCACCAGCTACATAAGTACCATCAGTTCCCCAAAGGTGATGTATTCCATCTTGAGCTTTAATACTAAAATAGTCAGTCATACTGCTGGCTCCACCAGTTGGAGTTGCAATAGTGGATCCAGATCCATCATCACCAATCATCAATTGTAACATACTAACGTTAGTAGCTATATTGTTTCTTTGGAAATAAATCCAGTCAGTATTATCACTTGTACCTGAAGTAGAAGCTGTATATCCGAAAGATAGCAATTGAAAATCTGGTATATTCAATGCACCAATAAATTGATTACTAGTTATACTAGATGCACTTATACTATTAGATAAGAAAGATAAATCAGCTTCTACACTATATGTAGTAGCTACAATGTTATCTTCAACTTTTATAAATGAGAATTGGACATTAGCAGCATTAGCAATTAATTGTACTTGAATATATGAAGTTCCAGATGGTAAATTTCCAGTTGCGGTTTCATAAGAGTTGGTTCCACTTGGAACAGTTATTGTTATAACAGTAGAAAGTAAAGTACCGCTACTGTTATAAGCATTAATTTGAGCTTGTGCATTTGCAGTAGAATTATTGGCGATAATTAATGATAGAGTAACTGATTCTAATCCAGGCATTGTAATATTTTGATATAATTCTCCTGCAGAAGTTGCAATAAAAGCACAACTGTTATAATCACCATTTGTTTGAGTAGTTGTCCAAGTTCCACTAGCTATAGTCCAGTTACTTAACCCATAATAAGGTCCTGAATTTACAACTAAGTTAGGAGAATGATTTGCATCTCTTCCAAGAAGTTTACTAAATATATCAGTTGATGTTAAATTATTAGAAACAGTTAAATTACTACAAAATAGATTTCCAGAAATACTTTCATTACCATTAACAGTTAAACCAGTTAATGTAGCATTATTAGCACTAAGGTCTCCAGATAAGTTTGTAGCGGATGCATTTACATCAAAAACACTTAAAGCAGTAGCACCAGCACCAGTAATGTTTAATTGATTTGGCATTCCAGATTGTGGAAACCATTCAATATATCCACCACCAAAACCATTTGAATTAGAAACAAAGTTTACAGTTCCAACATTATTGCCAACTGATATAGAAGAGGAACCTGTTCCAGTCGTATTTATAGAACCATTTATAGTAACATTTCCAGTAGCTGTTAAATTAGATGTAGTAATATTATTTGCAGTAATAGTATTTAGACTACTAGTTCCAGAAATATTTAAATTAGAACCATTTATAGTAGAACCAGATATATTTCCAGAAGCCCAAAAATTGCCATTGTTATAGAACTTAAATAAATCGATCCAGTTCGTGGTAGTAACCCCAATTGAAAGATAGCTAAGACCATCTTGAGTATCACCAATCTGTAAGTTTAGTACGGCTTCACCATTTGGTAAGTTAGTTCTGTATAATGAAAAGTTTTGAGAATTTTCAGATGGAAGATTTACAGTTATTAAACTAGTATTTAAAGTTTGATCAACAGTTAAGTTTCCAGTAATAGTTCCGCCAGCTAATGGTAAGTATGTATTAGAAACATAATTTTCGTAATTTTGTAAACTAGCCACTGAAGCATAATAACTTGGTGGTTCTCCGCCTAAATAACCAGCATTAATATTTGGTTCGTCATTAGTAGTTAATATGTGATAAAAGTTTGTACCATCTTCAGTTAATTCCCAATCTTTATTTGTTTCATTCCAGTATACTGCTACACTAGCTAAAGTCCCTCTATCAATAAGTACTCCAGCAGTTCCTTGAGAAACTCCCGCACTTGTATCTCCACTATTTAATGTAATAATGTTATCTGAGATAGTAGTATTAGTAGTATTCAAAGTCGTCATAGTTCCTTGGACATTTAAGTTTCCAAGAATATTAACATTAGCATTAAACGTGTTATTTTGAGTCCAAGTGTTTGGTTGAGCTAATTGTCCATATAAAGTATTTCCTTGTCCTAATGTAATAGCTTGATTATTGTTTGTAGCTTGATGCAATGTAAGTGTGCTTGGAATAGTAATACTTCCGTTACTAGTAAGTTGAAAGATATTTTGAGGTGTATTAGAACTATTAGCAGGATTATATAATATGTTAAAGTTGTTATTATACGATTGTAAAATATATGCATCATTGTTATTATCTAATAAAACTATTGTCGAACCTATTTGTGATGTTCCCTGTATTGCTAAAGTGCCATTTGTTGAAGAATTACTTATAAATACTGGGCCAAGTAAGTCTGTTTCACCATTAAATTTATTTGTTTGTGAATATGTATTATTAAAATTAAGTCTGGCATAATCATAATCATGAAGCCCATTTAAAGTTGTAGCGTTAATTGGATTTCCTAAACTTATTTGTATCTGATTTCCTACTATATTTGTAAGAATAACTCCTGTACTATTAGTAGATCCAATAATCTTTTGACTTAAATAACCTAAAGTAGTATCTGAAGAATTTGTTAAAACCAATCCTGCAGGTTGCCATCCTCGATTGCCATTTATATCAGTTGAATAAACTTGTAGTGGCAATGCTGTTTGATCTCCAACTAATTGAAAAGCATTATTTAATACTGTTACAGAATATGCAGTATTTGGTTGTACTACTAATTCTTCTCCATTTTGAGTATCCAGTACAACAGTTGAAATACCATTTGCACCAACTAATTTATTACTAAGATAACTTGTAGAACTATCTGCAATTATAAACATCATAGTAATACTTCTACCAACTTAATATTTTCATCTAAATTTGTTTGTAATGCTTTAGCAAAAACATACTTATTATAGTTTTTACTAATAGATCTAGCACATCCATTTTTAGTAGTTACTAAAGAGTCTCCTTTTCTTACTGGTCCAATAACTTTACAATATGTTCTTCCTCTAAGAGCAATTGGTATTCCTTTGCTATTGTTATTCATAACAAATGCTGGATTAGAAGAAACTACACCAATAACTAAATGAGATTTATCTTTGTCACATTTTTTACCATCAAATTCTTCTTTATCTGAAATAATTATTACATCACCAATCTCAATTTTATCTTCATCTTCAATAGTATATTTTTCTGCTAAGTCAGCATATTCTGCTTGAACAGAAGTCCCTTGAAATAATACTGAATAGATAGCTGCCCACCTTAGAGAAGAACTCCCTATTGTAAATGCATTATCTGCAGTTGGAGTAGAACTGGAATTGAGGGGAATAAACATAAAACTATTTGCGGCTGAATCCAATGATAATGATAATTGAGTTCCACTATTAGTTATATAAATTCCATTACTGGCAACTATTTTATTAGCTAAGAAATCTGGAGAAGTGTCTTGTGAAGAAATTCGTACTTCACCATAAGGTAACCATTGTAATTGTCCTGATGAATTAGTAGTATATGCACTTAATGGCGGAGGCGGTTGAGCAGTTGAACCAGAAATAGTATCTCCTTTTAGGATAATTTGTCCATTAGATCCTATTGTTAAAGAACCGCCAATATTAGGGTTAATAGTAAGATTTTCTGATCCGTCTGGATTAGTTCCAATTGTACTAGTTAATCCTGGTCCTACTACTATTTTATTAGAAAGATAACTTGTAGAACTATCTGCTAAAGTATATTGCATTTATATGTCTCCACTTTTATATTGTTCGATTTACTTAATAGTATCCGATAAATACGCTTGATCTAAAATAGAATCTGTATTAGAAGCTTCATCATTTGTTAAAGCATTAGCCACTGCATCTTGGAATCTTTCAAATTCTAATCCTCTTACCCATGATTCTAAGTAAGGTATTTGTTTTACTGCATAAATTTGAGGATTCCAAGTAGAACCTAATCTAGCTGGAATTGAAGGATTTGATTTATCTCTAAATAACTGAGATGTTATTACTTCCATATGAACTAAAGATACATCTCCTAAGAATAATAAGTTTTTGTATAATTGAGATATGAAATGTTCTACTTCTTTATATTTGCTTCTTCCTTCTACAATAGACATAATTTGTTTTATTTTTGATTCTGCAGCAGAAGTACTTGGTAATACTTCTAAGATAGACTCTCCCGCTTTATAATTGATCTCTATAGTTTCTGAATTGTTTTTTACATCACTTAAAGATAATAAAACATTTGTTGGTATTACTAAAGAGTAAGTAGTTTCTTCTTGTTTAATTTCTCCAATGATCATTTCTTGTTGTATTTCTTCTAATTCATTAGAGAATCTTAAGTTATATAAAGATTTTTCTAATATCAAAGTAGAATCTAATCTAGTTATTAGTTTATGAGTTTTCTCATCATATTGTAAAAACTTTGGATTTTCTCCTGTTATTTCTAGATTCTCTTTTAGCGGATTGATTATTAGTCTAGTAGTAACACCACCAGTATGAAATACTCTCATTATTTGTTGAGTCATTCTTTCTGCTATAGCTTCAGCTGCTACGAATCCAATTTGTTTACCATTGTATTTATAATCTAGTCCATAACAATGTTCACAAATTTCTTTATTCTTACAATAAATAGGAGAACGCAACTCTATATTTTTATTTATAACTGATTTTACATTATCTCTAGTAATCAAAGTAGGTTTTCCATCTATGTAAGCAAATCGATTTAGTATTTTAGTTTCCATATCTGGAGTTACATATAAACGTAATGTTCTTGTAGTTCCACAATCTTTTACAGTTGGATTTATAGTTACGCCAGAAATAGCAAAAACTAATTTTCTAGCTAAGTATCCAGGAATGGAAGTTTTTATAGATCTTGCAGCTACAGCTGCCCTAGATGCATTAGCTGCATGGAAATAATCAGTTGGACTAAGTCCTTCGGAAAAGTTGCCATGTATATTAGTAAGTTGTCCATTAGCTACATCTAGAGTAGTGCCTTTTACTCCTAACATTTGAACATAGTTAGCATCTCTTAAAACACCACAATCTAAAAGGTAAGTCATTCCATTTTTACTCTCTTTTAGATAATTCAATAAAGTAGTTTTGATATCTTTAGATATTTCATCAAAGTTTGCATCTTTCTTTTTTAATGTTTCAATAATTTTCTTTACTGAATCTGGTATTTTTAGATCATCTAAATTTACTGATATAGTATATGCTTCAATTGCTTTTAGAGCAAGATCTTTTAATCCATCAATAATTTCTATTAATTCATCTTCAGGAGAATTTGTAAATTTAGCAATAAGTTTGTTGATATCAGTAACATGTCCGATTTTATCAATTGGTATTTTTCCTTTAAAAACATTATAAACGGCTTCTCTACCACCAGTAGTTCTTTTTCCTTCTACTGTGACACTTTTCCAAAACCAAGGAACTTCTTTAGTTAATGGAGCTGGATCACTAGTAGCTAAACAGATTCCAACTTTAAAATCTTTATCAAATGAATATTTAGTTTTTGAATTTGGATTGGCTGGATTGTATATATTAAACATTTCATTAACTTCTTGTTGACTTTCTTGACTTAATGGCATATACAAAGCCATTTGATCTCCATCAAAATCTGCATTAAATCCTTCTACAGCCAAAGAATATAAATGTATAGTATCATCATCCACTATAACTGGATAGAAGGATTGCCAAGAAAGTTTATGTAATGCTGGATCTCTTTTAGCTAATACTTTTCTTCCTTGCACAGCTCTTTCAGTAACTTTCTTTACAAATGATAATTCTTTATCACTTACATTAACACTCTTACTTATCTTTTGTAAAAGAAGTTTGAATTCATCCACATTAAGATCTGAATCTTCTACTTTAGCTTCATGAATAATAAATGGTTCAGCTAATTTAACTAGTATTCTTAATGGAACTCCGATTTGATTAGCTTTTAATGTTGGATCTCCAGTTATAACAGATCTGGCAGAGAAGTCTACTATCTTAGATAAGATCTTATCTCTCATTATAACAGGAGCTTGTTGTTGTACAAAATGAAATAATTCCAAAACTCCTTTTTGGACATAGTTTACTTGTTGAGCATATTGACGAGTTCCTTCAGCAGCATTAACATTATTAGCATATATCAATATATTGTTGTATAATTGATTTATAGCACTCAATTCTTTGCCTTTTATGTATTCTCTAAATGCCGGAGGAATGACTATGATTTTAGAAATAGTAAATTGGTTATTATATTTTCGAATTATTTGTCTTATCTTGTTAGCATAACTGCCTTCTTTATCTGCACTAAGAAGGTCTAAGAATATCTTTTTTAATCCTGATATTCCAAATAATACTCCTTGTTCAGTAGCAGCTGATGGAATCATTTTCTTATTTTTGAAAATAAATGGTTGTAAGCTCAAAGCCATTTCTGTTTCTTTTCTATAACCTTTACTAAACATTTGTAAAAGAAACGGATGTAGTATTTCACAATTAAGTTCTATAGTTGCATATCTTTCACTTCGTTCTTTTCTAGTAGTACCGAATATTACTTCTGAAAAAATACCATGTGGATTCGGTGAATCTCCTTTATAGTAAATATGAGAAGTAATATTTGGATATTGTTCACAGTCTTGGTCAAATAATAGTTTCATAGATTTGTTCTTAGAATGATAATTGTAATACAATTGTTTATATAAATGGCAAGATTAATTTGAAACTTCGTGTGTAAAAAGAAGGAAACATTGTGTGAAAAAGAGGAAGTTCTAAAAGAACTTCCTCATAGGTGCTTAACTGCAAGCATATATAAAGCGTTCAATCCTTCTGCTTCCGAGTATATTCTCCTTGCCTCTTCTAAGCTATTAGAAGCTATAATCCTTCTGCTTTCTTCAAGTAACATCGTTTGGAGTTTTGCTAGACGATCTCGATTGAACTGTTCACTTGATCTTGCCAATTGATCCAGTTTCATTCGCATTCGCAGGATCCTACCTAACATAATCCCTTTAGTTAAATTGTTTTCGTACATAAATACCTCCTTAAATACAAATTTTATTTTTTTATTTCTTTTTCGTATAATTATATATATAGCTAGATACTAACTTTCTTTAGCCACAATTCACCTGAAACTTCGTGTGTAAAACAGAAACAATCAAGGCGGGTGGTATCCCCACCTTTCGGCAGGGACAGAGGATAAAAGGAGGAATTTATGAAAGATCTAAGATAGGATATACGCTACGTTGGAAGAACTTACTCTGACATCTTTTATATTATTGAGAAACAAACTTCGTCCAACTTCTTGTATCAGACTTCTTCTGTCGTCCATAAATAAATAGCAAATGAAATTTATGGACTTTTTAATTGCAATCTCTACGTCTTCTGGAAAGACAGATTCATTTACTAAATGCAATAGTTTATTTTCATATCCTAACAAACTAGAGAACTCTGTAGCTACTCTAGTAAGTGGACTTTTGCTATCTAAGTTAAAATACTTTAACTCTGCTTTTAGTACTTCTAATACTGTAGGAACTGGAACATTTCTATACGGAATAGATTCAGATAAACCATATTGAAGAAGTTTAAGTCCTGGACCTAACAATTCAGATAACTTACTATCTTTAATAACTGTATATAGAAAATACTGATACATAAGTTTATCTTCTTGTGGTTTGTTTAACAGATAATGATATGGAATATCTGAGATTAAACTAAATGTTGGTAATGCTAACAAATCCGTAACTGGAGAAGTAATTAACCAACTTTTAAATCCAGCTATAGTTTGAACTTTCTTTCTTACTATATCTAGAATCAATTCGTAACTAAGCATTGGTAAAATATCAGTTGAACTTTCTATATCATCTGAATACTTATTTTGATTAGACTTGTAAGTCATTATTAAGAAGTTAGTATTATCAGTAGATACACTAACTATAAATGTAACTGGATTTCTTGTCCAATCATAGTGAGCCATAATCGTCATATAAATAAAATCAAAATTATATAATACCAAGAAATCTTGACTAATAACAAATTTTAGAAATTCGAATTGGTCTTTGGTATTTAGATTAAATTTATATGACCTTGCTTTTATTACTTGAAATAGTAAAACAGATATATCTTTGAAATAATGACTTATTTGTTTTACTAATGGGACCATTAAGTCTGCATATTCACTTGAGTGAATGAATAATGCAAATATCTTTAGAGTACCAATTAATAACAGTAGTTCTTTCATATCTTTTTCAGAAAAGAAAATACTCTTTTTACTTCTTTTGCTTTGATCGCAAAACTTAGCGTAATCTGGGATCTTCTTTTGTATCATCCATTCTGAAATCTCTAACGCTTTGCTAAATAATGTTAAATCTAATTCTTCACTAGCCAGACTTTCTGTTAATCTATCAAAGAACTGATATGCTTCTGGATAGTTTTTCAAAATAAAATTTAAATCATTAACTATAACAGATGTAGTAGAACCTTTTTGATTTTGTAGTATTGACTTGTTTTTAATATTAAAGGCTACTATTTTTGAACTACTCTGATATTGAACCAAAAATTTATTTACTGAAAACATCTAACCTCCTCCGATAGAATTACTTACGAATTTATTATATAATACAAAAGTTAATTTTACAAGTGAAATATTTTTCGTAGTAAATTGATAAACTCTTCTGTAACTTGTTTTAAACTAAAAACAAAATTACCTTTAGCACCAGCAGTTTTTACTTCGTCAACAAGATTATTAAAAGACGTTATTACTTTCTTTTCTTCAACGAATATAGTATTCTTAGTTTCAAATGCATAGACAAATATCTGTTCTAGTGGTATTAGAAATACTTCAATAGTTTCTAATACACTATTTGCATTCTTTACAAATTGTTCAATTTCAGTAATTACAACTTTACCATTAAATTGATTAGATGTTTCAGTATTAGTTTTTGGTTCTTCTATTGGATTTTGAACAGGTTCAGTTATTACAGGTTGAGATTCGTTAGTTTCTACTGGTTGGGTTACTATGGGTTCTTTGTTTTCAGTAGACTGTATTGCCAGCTGTTCATTTGTTACAGATTCATTATTAACTGGTAGTTCTTCTGCAACAGGAACTTCTTGTTGTTTAACTTCATTTATATTTTGAGAAGTTTGCGATAGAAGTTGTATAAAATCATCTAATCCCATTATTAACTCCTTTTATGTTTGTTCATGAGTAGGAAAAAAATCCCTACTCATTATCTTCATCATCAATATCTATCTCAACTTCTGTTTCTTCTTTGGGTACTTCTTGTTCAATAATAGGTGGTTCATCTAAAACTTCTATTGCTCTATCAACAATGATAAGTTCTAAAGGAGCTTCTTTGAAAGGAGATTCCGTAATTAAGACATCTTTACCAATACCATTTATCAGGTCTGCTAATTGTTTCATAGATGTAATAGTGATGTAATTTGCTTCTCCTTTCTTTTTCTTCCATACTTCTGGTTGAGTATAACTAAACTCTTTTCGTTTGATATCATCAAACTCTAACTCTTTGTTACTTAGTGTGCTAATTACTAAGTTCATTTTGCACCTCCACTTTAGCTAAAACTTGTTCAAATACATCGTCTACCATAACTAAATCATCTCCATCTAAAACAATCTCCATAGAAATCACCTCCGTACGAATTACTTTTATATTTATTCATCTAAAATTTTAATTTCCTAATTTACCATGTGTAAAAGAAAGAGAAGATGTTCGTTAATTGAACATCTTCAAAGAGATTCTAATCTTGGTTAATTACTTGTAAAGTGGGAATATCATCTTCTCCATGACTAAAAAGTGTTTTTGGCTTAATATGTTTTTGTGGTTTTTCTGGCATAGTTTTATAGTCCCAGCATTCAGAATCGTTACAAAAGTAACGTTCTAGCCAGAAATCTTTTCCTACAATCAATAAATCATCTGCTACTGTTTGCGGACTAAAAATACGAAGATATTCTACATCAGCTAATTCCTTAAACTCATCCCAAGTGAAGTAGCCAAATTCTGGGCTACCACACCATAAAATATCCTTCTCTGATTTGTTGTGTTCTTTTAGTTCTTTAATTGTCTCTTCAAGTAGTGTCATATACCCTCCGTACTTTAATAATTTTATTTTCTGTGTGTAAAAGAAAGAGAAGATGTTCGTTAATTGAACATCTTCAAAGAGATTCCAGAACCAGTTACTAATACTAGTCCAGCAATAATACTAAATGGACTAGTTGTGAAAAGCAACAAAACTCCTAATATAAAGAAACTTTTTCTAATCATAAATCCTCCTTCTTGTGTAATTATATATAACTAAAACAGAAGTTAGAGACTAGAAGGATTCAAGATACTTCTTTAAACATTCCAGATCCCAACAGTTGACTAATAAGATTTTGTCTAACCAAAGATGATTACTACATCGATATCCAATTGTTGGAATCTTTCTTACGAAAGTAGCATAAGCTATTTCCATCGATACTCCGATACTAGGATAAGGCATATGAGCTAATACAATAGTAGCCTTATCTAAGTACAAGATATCTTTTTCCATAGCTAACGGATCATTAAGTATTGGAACGTAATGATCCTTATCACTTACTATTTTTTTCACTAACTGATAGAAATTGTCCAACTCCTTCATCGGAGCCGATAGATAAAGCATACTCCTTCATCTCCTTTTCAAGAAGTTCATCAAATACAAATTTGTTCTTCTTGTTTTCTGGATCAAGAAGAGTATGCCTACTGTAATTTCTATCAGTTACTTTATTTATGGCAGAAATACGTTCAACTCGCACGGGGTAAGTAGTAATTAATAATTACATCTTCACCATATTTATCTACTAATGTGCCGAAATGTTCTATAACATTATTTGTATCCTTTAAAGAAAGAAACGGCTGTGGTAATTCTTTCCTTTCGAATGCTTCATTTATTAGTTCTTTTAATGAAGCATTATCTACATGGTTTACATCTCCGTATAACATAGTTTCTAAAAATGTCTTGAACATCTAAAACCTCCTTGAACAAAATTAAATATTTACGAGGTGCTTTATGTTAAAAGAAACTGTGCGTATCTTAAAATCATTTCCTAATATTGTTTCTGCTAAAAGTCTTAATGACTTGACTTTTTTAGATCCAAACTCTACTTATAATACAATTAAGAGTATGGATACTATTGTCTACAAAAAACAATACGGAAATGATTTTGTTAATGATTTACTTTTTGCTTTGAAAAACTTTCGATACTCTATTACATCGTTTGAATTATTACAGAAATACAACGTAATGAAAGTAACGAAAGAAAAAATAACCCAAGTTAATACAAAGTTGCTAGAAGATATGATACTAGATAAAAACTGGGATTCTGATGATCTTAGTATTGAATATGTAGAAGATTTAATTACTAATTACAATAGTCTATATACAGACGCAAATAACATGTTTAAAGAATCCAATTGTACAGTTTTTTCTAGTATCCCTAATAAAAGAATTGTTAGAGACCTATTACGAGTATCAATAGATCTCCAACGTTTACTAGACTAAAACTTCTTGCCGGCTAGTGCTTGTTTATAAACTCTAAGCACATAATCTGCCTCAGATCTTGCTTCTTGATTTAACCCACCTTTATACATAGCTAATGCTATGTATATATTACCGTGAGCTATATCAAGTTTTTGCTTTAGTATCTCTGCTCCATAGAGAACATCCATAGAGGAGAAACTAAACCATTTTGGAGTTTGCATTAACCCCTTATAACCTTTGTTACTAACAGCAAACTTATTAAAGTTAGATTCAGTATAAGCTAAAGACGCTAATAATACTGGATCAATTGAAGTTTGCATACCAGCAGTAACAAAGGCTTTTGCAAGATCCGGCTTTATACCAAACACTTTTTCAATTAATAACTGTTTATCTTTTGGTGTTTGGTATACGAAAACAGTTTTAGTCTTTTCTTTAAGAACAATAACTTTTGTTGGGATTTGTATTTGCAAGTATTTCTTTATAACTAATACATTTAGTATTAATACAATAACAAAAAGAAAAATCTTAACTCTATGATGTTCACCATGTTGCTTAGATTTATCTTTTCGTAACATTGTAAACTACATTGTTAAATACAAATCCCCCAACTTTAACTATTTGACTTGTTTGCCAAACATAGATTGAGTATCCAAGAAACAAGCCAAACAGTGTTCCAATCAAGAACGTTAAAATATGTCTATGGATAAAGTTCTCGATTGAAGCAAAAACATCTTTAAAAGTCATCATAATTTCCTCCTTGAAGCTCTTTCTTTAATTTGTTCAAGAAAGAAATCATGATTTTAGCTCCTGGATTCTGATAGTTTCGATTTGTTTGGTTCGCTTCAAAGACTCCAGGAGTGGACTTCCTTTTAAGGAATCTAAGTCATATGAAACATGTTCATATGACACTCTCTGAATTGCTAACTTACGGTTATCGTATTCCAGCAGGAGCTTTTCGGTCTTACTCTTGCTTAACTCTCTTTCCGCAAGCTTTCTTAGTTCTTTTTGCTTAGATTCCAGTTCCGTTTTTAGAACTTCTACTTCTTCGTAGAGTTCAAAAATGCTTTTTAGTGACATATAATACCTCCTTTAAAAAAATTAAAGTAATACAGTGTGTGAAAAAGGAAGTGGAAGATTATTCCACTTCCACTAGCAAGAACTTGTAAGGTAAGTTCATAAGCTCTTGCTCTGAAAGAACCTTGCCTTCTTCCAGTCGTGTCATCAACTGGAAGACTATTAGTCTATCTTTTTTCATTAAAGATAGACTGACTCTATTAACAGGAACATTAGTTCCTGTTAACTTGGACAATATCTCCGCAGTAGATTGATGACCCACTGCGGATTGAAATGGTTCATCAAAAAATTTTTTTACTATTTCAAGATCAACCTGCTCCACCTTTATTGAACAAGGTGGAAGAATCATTGATAACGAAAAAGCGTTGCTTACATATATCATGTAATACCTCCTTATCTCTGCCTACTTGATCCTGCTCGTAAGAGTCAGGCATCGGCAGAGTTATAACTACACTTTACTTTCGTCCATCTATTGTTGACGCAATTCTAGAAAGGTTTTAACGATCACTTAGTACACCTAGCTATATATATAGACAAATTTTCATTTATCATTGTCTATAAAAAGAGGAGGTTATTACACCTCCTCAACTAACTTCTGATTAATTTGCTCTATAGAAGTTGTGAACTCTTCTAAGCCTATGCTTTTCAGCGATTCTTTAAAATCAGACTTCTTCACTGGTAAGTTTAGCCAGTGAGTCATCTGGTAACCGGGAAATGTCTCCAGTTGGTTACCTAACAATACAACTGTATCACCGTCTTCTTCAAGATAAGCTAACTTTACTAAGTGATACGTTCTGTCATTGTTTGCCTTTACCGTAAACTCCTTCTGTACTCTGTAACTCTGACCGTCAACTGTAAATATCATAAAACACCTCCTAAACTTTTTATAAAAAAATCTCTGGGTGTGTGAAGATAATAGTGTGTGAAAAGAGCAAGAGGGACTAAGTCTCGTCCCTCAAAATTCTTACGATTAAACCTGCTGCTGCACTTGTTGCTTTATCCGTCACTATCGTGACTAACGCTGTCGTCGCAGCAACCACATATACAGATGCCATAACTTGTGTCGTTCTCTTAAGAATTTTCTTCAGTTTCATAAAAAGTTCCTCCTTTTATTTCTTTTTCGTATAATTATATATATAGCTAGAATACGAGTTTGATAGCATACGTTTCTGCGTGTGTTCAGTAGTGTGCTAGCCTCAGAACTCGAAAATCTAACTAGATCAGATCTAATGAACTACTACTCGTTGCTTGCCAGATAATTTAGCTTTGTATAACCCAGTATCCGCTTTGTGTAAGATATCGTTCTCAGTGTCTTTTGCAGTTGGTTGATATACACTAACTGATAGTGTGACATTAAAACTATCTCCAGCTGCATCATAGAATTCTTCTCTACTAAATCGTCTTAAGATCTTTTGTGCAACATTTACTACAGATTGTGCAGAAGCATGAACTATAATTAAGAACTCATCACCGCCGTATCTAATAGCTATATCAGTAGTTCGTATTGACGCTCGTATAACAGTTCCAAGAGTTCTTAGTACATCATCTCCAGACAAATGTCCATGTTTATCATTAACTGATTTAAAGTCATCTACATCAATAAAGATAACAGAAAACTTATCATTGTATCGTCTTAAATTCAATAGATACTTTTCTAGTGCTGGATACAAATAATCTCTCTTATATAATCCAGTTAAAGAATCTTTAGAGTTTTGCAAAGAAGTAAGAGACGTATGTAAAGTCTGAACATGTTTCTGAAGACTCTTATTGAGCTCTCTTTGTTTTCTGTAAAGTTCTTTGTAATCAGCCATTTTATTTTATTCTAGAAAGTCGAACAATAAAAAAGAGGTGAACTAAAATGCAAAGAAAATATGGACTAAAGAAATCTCCAAATAGACATTTACGACAATCATATTCTCATATGTTAGGGGAAGTTCAATTACCTCCAGTAGTAGATCTAAGACCAGATTTTCCTGAATGTTATGACCAAGGAGAATTTAATAGTTGTACTGCTAATTCTATTGGAGCATCAATACATTATCTAATTGGAAAATATGAAGCAACTCCTTCTAGGATGTTTATTTATTACAAAGAAAGAGAAATGCAAAATACTCAAAATCAAGATGATGGTAGTACACTACAAGCGGGTGTAGAAACTTGTGAACAGATAGGAGTATGTCCAGAACCAGTTTGGGAATATAGTCAAAAACATTTATTTATGTCACCTAATCCTGACTTGTTAAAAGCGCCATTAGTAAAGATTACGAAAGCTGAAACTGTTAATACTTTTGATGAATTAAAACATTCATTAGCTATGAAGTTTCCAGTAGTGATAGGTATAGTAGTATTCCAATCATTTGAAAGTGAACAAGTTGCTCAAACTGGTATAATGGTAATGCCACAACCTAATGAGCAAACTTTAGGTGGACATGCTTTATGTGTAGTAGGATATGATGATTCGAAGCAAGCATTGATAGTAAGAAATAGTTGGGGACTAAATTGGGGACTAGATGGTTACTTTTACATGCCATATAGCTTTGCTCAGAATCCAGATTATTGTTGGGACTGGTAGAGTATTCAATCTGTAACTCAAAATGTAAATTTCTAAAAAACGATAGAACAAATAAAAATTCACGGAGGACTTTATGGAAAATCTTTTTAGTATTAAAGTTACTTGTCCTTTTTGCAATAAACCAACTAAGAAAACACTAGAATATGTTTCATCTACTTTAGTATACCATCCACTAACGTTTGATGAGAATGGTAATATAATACCAGATGAGTATCCTGATGGTAATCGATATTATTGGCAATGTTTAGAATGTGGTGGAACGTTTGTATCAGATAGTCATGGCAATATAATTTCTAAGGCTCCAAGTCAACCATTGTCAATTGTTTCTATATCTACAGAAAGTCTACAAAATAATTCTTGTATAGCAAACGATGATTCTTTAATTGTAAAATTGTAAAAATAAATAAAAACTTTTTCATGGAGAATATAAAATGAATAGCAAAACTGATCTTGTCAAGTCTGTTTCTGAATCTTTAAATATGACTCAAAAGGATGTTAAATTAATAATAGATGAAGTATTTAGTCAAATTTCTGAAACATTATTGAAAGGAGAACAAGTATCAATAAGAGGGTTTGGTAAATTTGAAGTTATTATAAGAAAACCGAGAGTAGCTAGAGACATAAGAAAATCAACAGAAATTAAGATTCCTGCTAGAAGATCTGTAAAGTTTCGTTTAAGCAAAGAGTTAAAGACAATTTTAGAATCGTTAGACGTGTAGTAATAAGTAGTGAGACTAAATAAATCTCACTACTTATTTTTTATAAACGGCTATTTCTTAAATTATTTAAATATAAGAAATTGATCAGAGAATTGGTCTTTCAAACTCATAATAAGTACGATAAGGTTGTATAACGCAAATCCCGCTATTGCAGTTATTAATACATTTTTAATGACTTTTGCCACTGTATTTTCTTTTCCATTCTTATAGATTGTAACTAAAGCAACGATTAACAACCCCAAAATTATTGATCCCCAGAAAGCTAATTTGTATTTAGTAGTGAGTTTTTCCCAAAGAAGTTTAAAGTTTGCACCAAAGAACATAAGTATTCTTCCGAGCGCAGATTTTGCATCCTTATGACCAGACATTAATTCATTTTTTGTTATAGCAAAAGCAGCAAGTTTTTTCTTAGTCTCTGGATCTACAAGACCTATACTTTTATGGTCGATTTTACCACCATTTTTCTCTATTTCTTCTTGAAGATTATCTTTCACATCTACATATTCTTCAAGTTGTTTAATAATTGTAGTAGATTCTATATCTCTTGCAACAAAAGTAAGTATCTTATCTGAATTTATTATTCCTTTAATTTTTGAGTCTGTTTGTAGATTTGATTTCACTATAAATTTTGCACCTTTATCATAAAGTCTTTTTATTAAACTAAGCATTTTTTCTGATACTTCATTATATTCTTTTACTAGATTATCAATATTATTTTTTGCAGTTTCTTCTTCTCTAAGTTGCATCATCTCAATTAAAAGTCTTCTAGAGAATTTGTCATTCCTTTGTACAAGTAACTCTACCAATTTTCTGGTTGCTGGTTTGTCTGATAAATATCTAGTTTGTAATTTCCAGTAGTTTCTAGCATATGATTCTAGTAACAACATTATAATACTCCTTGTTTTTTTTTGTTTGTTCTTATACGCCAGAACTACCAAATCCTTTACTACCTCTATTAGAAGGATAGATTTCTTCAAAGTGTTCAAATATATTGTTATCTGCTATTAACTTTATTTTTGGATAGAATAATCTTTGCCAAAATGGAACTTTAAATTTAGTTATAACTGGAGTAATAACTAATTGTGCTATCCTACTACTTTTTGGTATTAGTCTATTAGGAAATAATTGTTCACTTCTAGTACTATATAAGAAATCACTAATGATCTTAATTTCTCCTCTGTAATTAGAATCTATTGTTCCAGGACTATTAGCTATAACAAATTCTCTTCCTAATTTAGTACCCATACCACTTCTTGGTCTTACTTCAGCTTGGTAGCCTAATGGTAGAGCTATTTTAACACCAGTAGGAATAAGTAGTAAACTAGAATAACCGATCTTAGTATCTTCTGCTACTTTTAAATCAAATCCTGCATCGCCATGATTTTGAATTGGTAGTAAATCTTCACTTTTTGAGCAAATGATAATAGAACAATTAACCATAAAGTACCTCCGTAAATCATATTGAGGGATGCGTTCCCTCAATTTTCTAATCTCGATATTTA
>Ga0315298_1005112_pt1 | contig 18972 bp, 14 predicted proteins | sample WHS_1_MG_FD_203077 | JGI IMG/M metagenome (GOLD analysis project Ga0315298, IMG submission 203077) | Extremophilic microbial mat communities from Washburn Hot Springs, YNP, Wyoming, USA - WHS_1_MG | ecosystem: Environmental > Aquatic > Thermal springs > Hot (42-90C) | place: USA: Wyoming...
TGCCGGCGCACGCCGGCCGCTTTCCGGCGCTCATCATCTACCAGTGGGCCGGCGTCTATCCGCTGAAGCGCGCCTGGGCGACCAATCGCGCCGCCGAGGGTTGGCTGGTGTTAGACGTCGATTCACACGACATCCCGCCGGCGAGCGGCACCGGTGTGGCGCAGAACTATCCGGCTCTCGGTGTGCGCAGCCCGCACACCTCTTACTTCCTCGGGATGTACCTGCGTGACACGCGAGCGCTTCAGTACATCCGCCACAACCGCTTTTGGAACGGCAAGACGCTGGTCCTGACCGGCACCAGCATGGGCGGGCAGCAGAGCCTCGCCACAGCCGGACTGAACCCCGGGAAGGAGACGGCGGTCATCGTCAATGAGCCCTCGGGAGCCGACATGAACGGCTTGGCGCATGGGCGCCGGCCCGGCTATCCTTTCTACGCGACCCCGGACCCCACGGTGCTGCGCACCGCAGCGTACTTCGACACGGTCAATTTCGCCCCGCGCATCACCGCCCCGACGCTCATCGCGATGGGGTTCATCGACACCACAGCGCCGCCGGCGGGACTGTGGACCGAGCTCGATGAGATTCCCGCTGCGAAGGAAGCGGTGCCGATGATCGATTCGGCGCACAACAACATCACGCCGGACCAACAGGGCGCGTGGCTCTCACGCTCCGAGGAACTGCTCGCGCAGCTGGCGCACGGCGATCCATTCGTGCCCGACCAGGCGCTCACCCGGCCGCAGACGCTGCGCGTGCGCTGAGTGAGCTGCGCGGCGGCTCAGCGCACCAGCGCCGCGCCGCCGCGCAGCAGCGCCTCGAGTTCCTCGGCCGTGGCCTGACTGTAGTCCGTGGCGAGGGAGTGCTTCATACTTGCGGCGGCCGCGGCGAATTGCACGACGTGCTGCAAATCGAAGCCGCAGTGCACCCCATAGAGCATGCCGGCGGCGAAGGCATCGCCGCTGCCGATTCGTTCGACGATGCCGCGCAGTTCGTGCGTGCGGGAGCGGAACTCGCCCTCCCGGGTCACGCAGGCCGCCGCAAGCGCCTGCTCGTCCGGACCGCGCTCGGAGCGAAACGTGCACGCCACCTGCTGCAGATTCGGGAAGTGCTCGAGTGCTTCTCGGGCCGCGAGCGCGAACGAGTCGGGGCTGCTGTGCGTCGGGGCCGGCCGCTCCAGCATCAGCGCCAGGTCGTACTCGCTGGCGAAGAGCACATCGGCATGCGCAGCGATGCCGGCGAGCAGCGCCCCGGCCTGTGCGGCGCGCCCTTGCCAAAGTGAAGGGCGATAGTTGCAGTCGAAGGACACACCGAGCCGAAGATCGCGCGCGGCCCGGACCGCCGCAAGCACTGCGGCCGAGGGTGCTGCGCCGAGCGCTGCCGTAATGCCCGAGACGTGCAGCCAGCCGCACCCCTCAAGCAGCGCCGGCCAGGGCTGCTCGGGGCCCACTGCGCGGCAGAAGGCCGAATCCTGCCGGTCGTACACCACTCGGGCCGGCCTAGGGCCCGCGCCGCGCTCCAGGAAGTAAAGGCCCATGCGGCCCTCGGCGCGCCGCACTGCTGTGGTCTGCACCGCATGACGACGCAGCTGCGCCAGGGCAAGATCACCGAGCGGGTTGTCCGGCAGCACCGTGATCATCGCGCTCGGGGCGCCGAGACGGGCCAGCCCGATCGCCACATTCGCCTCGGCGCCGCCCACAAAGACACGCAGGGAATCAGCCTCGCTGAGACGCTCCCCGCGCGGCGCTGCGAGCCGCACGAGCATCTCGCCAAAACACGCGATCCGCACGGATGGCGTCATGATCGAGACGGTGCGCGGATCACCGTGTTCGCGCACGCGTTGGTCTCCATATGCATCAGCGTCCCTCACCTCGGGCGCGCGCCTCCCAAAGCAGCCGCCGGATCCCCTCACCGAGTTGCGGGGACATCCGCTTGGTCAGTGAACGAATCACCTGCACGCGCATATGTTCCTGAATCTTCGCCGATAGGGTGCCGAGGATACCGCGCCGCTCCATCGGCAGATACGGCAGCGGCTCCCCCTCCGTGCGAAATGCATAGTGCTCGAACATCTGACGCCACACCTCCCGCCGGCTCTGCGGCAGTCCGTGCAGGGCGAGCAACGTGTGCGCAAGCGCCGCAAATGGTTCCGCGGCCCATTCCCCTGCATCGAACCACCAGAAGTTCACCGACAGATTCACTGCCTCGAGTGACTCGACGTTGTGCCACCAGAGATTCGGGATGTAGATGGCATCGCCGGGTTCGACCTCCGCCGTTTCTGCCGCGGCCAAAGCCTCGGAGTAGCGCGGATAGCGCTCGAGATCCGGTGCCTTGACACGCACCAGGCTCGTCGGCTGGCCACCCGGACCGAGCTCGAGCGGGCCGATATACAGATTGCGGAACTGCTCGGGCGGGAAAAACGTGAACCGCTTGCGCCCGGCAACGATACAGTTGATGCCATCGGAGTTGTCGTAGTGCGTCGCAGCCGTCACGGCGTTGCCGAGCCACAACCGCGGACGGGCCGGGGTGTCCAGCACTGTCAGAGGACACTCGGAGATCAGCCCCGGAACGGTACCTTCGAGCGCCGCCGCCCCGGTATAAATCGCAGGCGGTTCGGGCTGGGCCCGGCAGGCGAGAATGGCGGCATAGACCTCATGCACCGGCTGATGGACATTCTGGAAGTTCAAGCCGCTGAGGTCATCCCGAAAGAAAAAGACCCCCCCGATCTGCGGCGGCCCCAGCATGACCCGCACCGGCCGGCCCCGGTCGCGCTCGCGCAGGTACTCCCCGAGCGCCTCGAGCGATTGATGCGCCGTGCGCACGATCGGCCAGTCCTTCACCGCCCCCTTGAGCACCGCCGGACGGTCCAAGGGGATGATCCGCTCGCGCAGCATTTTCGGCGTGACCTGGTGCCATTCGCGCGTGCGCGCCGCCGGGCCATCGCTCAGGGAGTGTGCTGTCGTCATTTTTTTCCTGTACCTCCTTGTCCGCGTCCGCCGCCACTGCGGCGGACACATCAGCCGCCTCGCAGCAGTCGCATGATCCGGGCACGCAGATGCCCGTAGTTGTCTGGTTTCAGTGGTCCGAGCAGACCGTGTTGGTTCTCGGGCAGATGCCGCAGCGGATGGCCTTCCGTGCGGAACACGAAGTGATCAAAGAAGGCGCGCCAGGCCTGCCGCTCCGCCGGCGGGCGCTCGGCGATGCTGATCATCGCCAGCAGCAAACTGGTATAGGGGGCATCGGGGCCTGCGCTGAAGGCGTCCCACCAGTGATTGATCATGACGTTGAACGGCGCCACCGCCTCGACCTGGTGCCACCACAGTTTCGGCAGATACAGCGCATCCCCGGGTTCGAGCTCCGCGACCAAGGCCTCGTCGCGAATCTCCTCGAAACGCGGGAATCGCTGTGGATCCGGGCGATCCGCCGAGGCCGCCAGACTGACCGGAGGGCCCGCCATGGTGTGATCGATGGGCCCCATGTACAGCCTGCCGATGTGCTCCGGAGCGAAGAGCGTAAAGCGGCGCCGGCCGGCCACCACGCAGGCGAGATTATCGAAGGTGTCGTAGTGGCTCGAAACGTTGGAGCGATGTCCGATCCAGATTCGCGCCCCGGCGCGCTGCGGCAGCAGAGGCATCGGATTGGCCGCCATGAAGCCTGGCATGCACTGCGGCACCGGCACCGAGCCGACATAGAGCGTCGCACTCTCGGGGCGCTCGAGCGTCTCGAGCATCTGGGCGACGGCCGCGAGAAATTGCATCGGCCGGCGCTCGAAGTTGAATCCCTTCAGATCGGCGGTGTAATAGTACTTGCCGGCAATCGCCGGTTCGCCGACGAACGCCTCGACCTCGAGACCCGCATCGAACGTTGCGAAGTACCGCTGCAAATCCCCGGGCGCACGGCGCGCAGCCTGCACGGCCGGCCATGCATCGACCAGTCCGCGCAGCACCACCGGCCGGCAAGGCTCGAGAATGTCCCGAAGGAACTGCTCCGCTCCGTCCAGCTCGCGGCCGGCGATCTCGACGGGAGCGCGCGCCATGCGAAACCTCTCCGCTGGTGTATGCGCTCAGCGCGCCGCAGCGCCGGGAGCGACGGCGAGCGCGGCCGTGCGCTCGAGCAGGCGGGCGTTCTTAGCCCTCGCCATCTCGCGCACCTGTTTCAGCGAGGCAATCATCAGCTGGATCAGCGTCAGGTAGCCGCGGCGGAACAGCTCGAGCACCACGGGATCGGGCAGCCTCGAGAGCGTATCCTGATTGATGGTGTAGAGGCCCTCGCACTGGCGCAGCGTGCCGTCCTCGAATTCCACCTCGATGTCGATCGGTTCGATCAGATCGAGCTCGAGCAGCCGGGCGATGAAGATCCGGGTCCGCTCGATGCCCGGCACCAGGTCTTGGAACGCCCAGATGATGCTCTGCAGATAGCGGCTAGGCTCGCCCTGGTCACTGAAGAGCGGCTTGCCCTCGCCCGCGGCGACGCGCGGATGATCCAGGTCGATGGCCAGTTCCGGTCCCTGAGCGTAAAACGGCTCGCGCTGCAGGCTGAGCGGCCGGTAGAACTGCGCATCGCACTGCCAGTCCTCGAGGAACTGATTCTCCCCCTCGATGAATCCGAGCATCGCGCCGCAAAAGAACTGGCCCGTCGCCGCCTCTTTGCCAAAGAGGATGGGATAGTGCACGAGCAAATGTGGGAATTCATTGACGATGACCTGCACGAAGTGCCGGTTGTCGCCATAGGCGGCCGAGGCGCGCGCATCGATCTTCAGTTCGCGATGCTTCTCTTTGCTCAGCGGTACGATTTGCGTCATAGCGGCGGCGGCAATCAGATCGGCTGTAGGCCGTATTGGTGAATCTTATTCAAAAGCTCGCGGTTCGTGGGCAGCCGCATGCTCAGCTCGCCGGTCATCTTCTCATTATCCTGCACGCAGCGCAGCGCAGTCGCGGCGGTATCGACGGTCTCCTCAGGAGCCACCTCGGTCTTAAATCCCATGCCGTAGAGCACGTACTGGTAGCTCGCCGCCGGGAAAACCTCCTCCAGCCGATCGAACTCGTCGTAGAACCACGGCGACTGGTAACGCCAGAGCGTCAGCAACTCGCGCAGCCGCTCCGGCACGGTCGCCGGATCGCAGTTGTCGCGCCAAAACGCGGTGTCGGTGCGACGGGTAAGCACGTAGTGCAGCTTGAGAAAATCGATGATGCGCCCCCAGCGGTACATCGTATTCTCGTTGAAGCGCTTGGCCACCAGGTCCATGACCTCGCGGCAGGCCGGCAGCTGCTCGGCGATCAGCTTCGCCGACAGCTCAACCAGGACAATGGCCGAGGATTCGAGCGGCTCGAGAAAGCCACTCGCGAGGCCGACGGCCACGCAGTTGTTCTTCCAAAACGTCTCGCGGTGCCCGGCATGGATCGGGATCTTGCGTACCGGCAGATCCTTGTGCTCAGGCCCGATATAGCGCAGCAGCGTCTCGCGCGCTGCCTCCTCACTGGTGTGCCGGCTCGAATACGCATAGCCGATTCCCCGACGCGTCGGCAGGCAGATATCCCAAGTCCACCCCGCCTCATGGGCGGTCGAGATGGTCTGTGAGGCGAGGGGCGCGTCGGGCGATTCGTACGGAACCTGAACGGCGAGAGCCGTATCGCAGAAGAGGACATCACCGCACTCGCGAAAGCCGACCCCCAGGGTCTTGCCGAGCAGCAGTGCCGAGAAGCCCGTGCAGTCGATGAACAGATCGCCATCGATCCGTCCCGCCTGGCGGGTGATCACGCTCTCGATGTCGCCGGTCTCGCTCTGGCGCACCGACTCGACGTCCGCGAGCACATGCCGTACGCCGAGCTTCTCGCGGCAATGCCGTCCCATGAACAGGCCGAATTTGCCGGCATCCAGATGATAGGCGTAATTGGCCGCCGCCCGGTACTCGCCGTGCGCAATGGTCTTCGGGGCAAGCCCGGCATCGCACAGCCGGCCCTGCGGAGTAACGAAATCACAGAAGCTGACCGTGCCGCCGGCGCGCAGCCAGTGCGGCACGAGGTTCACCCGGCTGAAGCCTTGGGGAACCATCAGGGGGTGGTAGTAGGCGTCGTCCGCCTCTCCCGTCGTCCAGCCGACGAACTTTGCCCCCTGCTTGAACGCCGCATCGCATTCGCGAAACAGCGCGGTTTCCGACACGCCCATCCGCTCCAGCGTCGAGCGCATCGTCGGCCACGTGCCTTCCCCCACGCCGATCGCCCGTATGTCCGAGGATTCGACCAGCGTGATCGAAAGGCCGCCCGCCTTCATCCGAGCTTGATGGCGGGCGGCGATGATGCCTGCGGTGAGCCAGCCGGCGGTTCCTCCGCCGACGATGACAACCGCCTGAACAGGCTTATTCACCTAGAAGTTGGCACGCAATCCCACTGTGAACGATCGCCCATAGTCTACCAGATTCAGCGTCTGGTTCGAGAATCGGCCATAGGTATGGTAGATCGTGTCGGTGAGGTTCAACGCCTCGAAGTAGGCATGCAGATGCTTATCGATGCGGTAGTTCGTGCTGAAGTCCACCTCAGTGTTCGAGGCCAGGTAGACCGGTTCGGCGCCGAACGCCCCACCGCTTTGCTCCTGGCCGAGGAACAGCAGCTGTGAGCCCTGCCACTGCACTGCCACACGCGCCTGCAACCCGTGCCGCTGGTAGAACGCGATCAGGTTCGCCGAATTACCCACACCCGGCAGCGCGAACTGGTTCGAGGTCGTGCTGTAGGAATTGAAGTTCGCGTTGCTGTGCGCGTAGGTGCCGTTGATCAGGAACCCGAAGCCCCATTTCAGCATCTGCTGCCAGGCCACCGACACGCCAGTCACGGTCGCCGAGAGCTGGTTGGTGTAAGTGGTTTCAGCAAACTTCAGCGGCTGACCGCAGGTGTTCGACAGCGGCGCTCCATTGTAGGTGCACGGCGCCGGATCGGTGACGCCGGGCACGACAAGGGGCGACACGCTCGAGGTCGGGAAGTTACTCACGCGCTTCATGAAGCCTTCGAGCGAGGCGTAGTCATTATGCGCGTAATACCACTCGACGCCGACATTGTAGTTGTCGGACAGATACGGCAGCAATCCCGGATTATTGCCCGTCGCCGTGAGCGCATTGACGCGCCCGCCGTACGACGTATTCGGAATCAGCTGACCATTGGGCGGCTGGCTCTCGGTGCGCGAGATGTCGGCACGCACCTTCAGGTCATGCGTGAGCATGAGGTTCAGATCCAACGACGGCAGGAAGTACCCGTAGGAGTTGGTGGTCTGCGTCCAAGTCGGCGAGCCGAGCTTGAACGAATAGGCGGTGGGGTCACCCGATCCGCTCCAGCCCACGCTGAGCAGCGGCGCCTGCAGGCCGGCGATGAGCTCCTGGGTCTTGTCGTAGCGCAATCCGAGGCCAACCTTGAGCTTCTTGCCGGCCACCCGGAAGTTGTGCTCGACGGTGACGAACGGATCGTAGTTCATGCGCGCCACGTGCTGCACGGACGAGGGGCTGAGGGCAAGTGCCGGAATGCCACCGGTGTAGGCCGGATAGCCGTCCGTCACGGCGGTCGCATTGGCGCTCGGATTGACCGGCTGACCGGTCAGGTAATTGAGCACCGCGTACGGGCTGTACATCAGCAGGCTCGACGGCAGATTGCTCTGGCCGCTGAACCCCGAGATCCACGGCTGGATGTTCGCCTGTGTAAAGAGCGACTGCGGCAGCGACACACCGTTACCCGGGGAGACGCCATAGCCCGACCACAGCTCCCAGTAGTTATTGGTGAAGGTGTCCATTTCCTTGCTGTTCCAGTCATCGTCGATGAACTGGGCACCGAACTTCACCCGAGTCGAGTCCTTATGCCAGGTTGCAGCGAGCTGCGCTTCGTTGACTTGATCCGTATTCTGCTGATCCTGCAGCGGCAGCACGTGCGAGCCGATGATATAGGGATTCAAGCCATTGTAGTTCGCCGACGCCACAGCCGAGGAGCCGGAGGCAACTGCACCCGGTCCATAGGCACTCCAGTACGGCAGCACGTTGCTGTTGTTGTTCAGCGCCAAGCCGCCGGTGTAATTATTGGCGTTGGTGTTGCCAAATCCGACGTCGGAGTCGATGTCGGTGTAGCCGCCATTCGGATTGAACTTCGAGACCGACTGGTCGGCATCGAGTTGGACCGTCCACTCGGAATTCGCATCCCACAGCACGTTCAACCCAGTGGTGTTGGTCGTGATGTAGTTGATTGCGACGAATGAGTTGAAGTCCGTCGGGCCGTTGTAGTTGAAGTTCGTGATCGTGCCGTTACCGTCGAGCGTCGCACCCGGGAAGTTACCGAACCAGGTGCTGCGCTGCCAGCGCGCGGTGTGCTCATCATCCGAGGAGTAGTTGTCATCGAGAGTGACCATCACGGTATCGACCGGATGCCACTGCAACGCGACCCGGCCGTCCTTGCGCCGCGAATCGGTTCGCTCAAGGTACATCGCCATGTCCTGCGGGTACCATACCGGCACGTTGCTGTTGCCGGTCGCGTTGTTACCGACGTTCGCGCAGCCCGTATTGCCAAAGGCAGTGGTGTAGTTCTGCGATAGATCCGAGCACGGGAACGAGGTATTGCCCTTCCAGCCGACGATGTCCTGATGGTGCCCGAGGATGTGCGAGTCCATGTAATCGCCATCGACCAGGATGCCGAACTTGTTGTGGTCGAAGGTATCGCTCCACAGAGCTGCGAAGCTCGGTCGCGCACCGCCATCCAGACTGCTCATGTTCTCCGAGACCTGCACCTGGGAGTGCATGCCCGGATTGTCGAACGGATCAGGGAACTTCACATTGATCGTCGCACCGATCGCGCCACCCGAGATCGACATGTCGGGGGTCTTGTACACGTCGACTTCCCCGACGTACACCGCGCTGAAATCGCTGAAGTTGAAGGTCTGGCCGTTGCCCGAGGCGATCTGCCGCCCCTCGACCAGCACCTTGTTGAAGGAACCACCGAAGCCATCAACCGTGACACCCTGAACCTGACCGGTGGCGGTCGGGGCGCCCGAAGCGCTCGCGTAATTGAGACTGCCGCGGTCCACCGTGACGCCAGGGATGCGCGAGATCGCCCCGCCGATGGTCGCATCGGGGAACTGGCCGATCTGCTCGGCGGAGATCGCATCGACCACGCCGATGGAGGCTTTCTTGATTTGCAACGAGCGCATCAGAGAGCCGCGGATACCGGTCACGACGATCGGCTCCAGTTCCGTGGCGGAGTTCGCCGCGGCCTGGATGGTCGTGCTGCCCGCGGCGCTTTGCACCGGACCGGTGTTGGCGGCGAGCAGGCCCGCGCCATTGCGCGTAAACAGTCCTGTCGAGGCCATCGGCGTGGCCGGCAGGCCGCGGCGCTTGGCCTTCACGGCTGCACCGGGCACCGCCGGTTGATCCGAGCCCTTGCCGACCGAGGCCGCCGCGGCGTGCGCCACGCCCTGTGCGGCAAGGGTCATAGACCCCAGCGCCAGCCCCGACAAACCAATTTTGGCGTAGGCCGAACGGCCCAGCACACCGAGCCCCGCGCTCTTCTTGAACGCGTGCTTCGATGCGTTACGCATTGTCTTCCGACTCATTGAGAAGCCCCCTCTGTCGCAAACCAGATGTTGTGAATTGGCAACGATATCGACAGCTGCCGCACCGACCTGGCCCGCGACAGCCCTGGAAATCCCGCTCGGCGGTTGGTTTCTGCCCCCTTCGTATTATGGTACCGCTATCTGACTTCGAGCCGAGTATGTTCCTGCTGTCGGTTGGATGTCAACAGGTTGGCATCTGCGGGCGCAATCGTCGTCGAGAGCCGTGTTTTTCAGTCTCACCCGGAGAGCGTCCGGCCCGAACCACCGACCTCCTCGCGATGCGCAAACAGGGGACATTCGCGGCCGGATTGCGGGGCCTGGTTACGCCACCATATCGGGCCCCAAGGCCGCCTGAGCTCGGCTCCGTACCCCGCTGCTCCGCTCGGCGTGCAGCCGTCCTGAACGTTGGCAGGACACCACATCATCGGTCTGTGCTGCGGCGATGCCTCAGTGTGACACCGCTGTCATTTGACCTTGATTTTACTCGGAAAAATGATGAGTCCGCTGATCGTGCCTCCCGACAGGGCCCGCTCACTCAGGGCCGCAGGTCCCTGGTAGCGCTCTCTTACGGCGGAATCGCTTTCAGTCCCAGGCCGAAGAGAATGGTACCGACTCAGCGCCACACGCCGATGCCGGGCAGTCTCCCCGCGCCGGCGCGGCGTGCAGAACACGGCCGGGGACACCGATGGGGCCGTCGATGTCCTCGGGCTCAGCGGCCGCCACCGCTCGGACGGCACCGCCTGTGCGTAACCACCGGTTGTTCGCAGCGCCCGTGCCGATCCGAGTCTGGCCCCCAAGCGGGACCGAGCGTTGCACGATTGCTGAGCGCACGCGCACAGCCTCCACCCCCTTGGGAGGCCTTTTCCTCCCGATCGCGCGGGTGAGCGCTCCGACGGGCCTCGCTCGGTCACACCGAGTGGCGCTTTCAGATCCGCTCCACGCCCTGCACGCGTCCCCTGCCCGACGGGAGAGATCGTTCAGCTGACCGATGCTTGATGCCCCCGCGCGAACCGACTCACCCCATAGGTCGGATGGTGTGGGTCCGGCGAGCGTCCCGCCGCGCACCGACTTAAGCCGGCGGGGTTGCTCATGCCCCCGTTCGCGTCGATGCAACCGATCGAGTGTACGAGTGCTGCAAGCCTTCAATTCTGCGCTCCCAACAATTGACCGGACTTCGGGCAGTCGAGGCGCCGCAACCGCTGCGGCAACGACCCGACCTTCGGCCCCGAAGCGCGCCGGTCCCGGGGGACGTTCGCTGCGCTGCAGGTCTCCGGTCCCTGACCGTCCTTCGCACCCAGCGTGCCGAACAGACCGGAGCACTGATCGTTCATCGACACTGCCCCCGGACCTGAACAGACCCTCGCACTTGGCGAGTCTGAGTTCCCCGGCGCGCTCACACGCGCCTGGCGAAGCGGCGAGCCGCTTGAGCACACCGGCGCGATGCTGTTCATCGAACGGCATCGCGACGCATGCGCCCTGTCGGGCATGAGGCCGACCCTGACGGTCCTGCGTCATCTGAATGCCGACACTGACAGCGCCGCCCTGGCGCAGGTCGAGCCGCTGGTGCCGCGCAGCGCCTGAAAGCCGATCAGACGAACCCAGGCTGACAACCGCTACTCGCAGCGCACGGAGTCCACCTGTACCGCGAGCACCTCTGCAGCGCCGAGCGACACTGAATACTGCCGCGGCCGCCCTGCGTCCCAGCTGCCCTCGCCGCTGCCGCCGAAGCGCCGGCCCATAGCCATTGACGGCACCACGCTGATACCGCTACCATGCCCGCAGAGACCATAGTCAGATGTACGCGCGCGTAACATCCCGGTTCGCTCTTCACACGGTGGCCGTGCCGCGCGGCAGGCCGGTGTGCTCTGCCGGTACACGCTTCAATTTGTCCCGCCCCGGCCGCCTGCGCCCCCACGCGTGAGGGGACGGCGGCCCCCGAATTCATTGCACGGAGTTGTCCGATGAGCCTTTTTTCCAAGATTGCGCCGGTTCGTTTCGAGGGTCCGGATACCGATAACGAATTCGCCTTCCGTGTCTATGACAAGGACCGCCAGGTCCTCGGCAAGCGCATGGAGGACTGGCTGCGCGGTGCGGTGTGCTACTGGCACTCGTTCAACTGGCCGGGTCAGGACATCTTCGGTGCCGGCACGCTGCCGCGCCCGTGGCTCGGCGCCACGATCACCCAGGAGATGGCCGACGCGAAGCTCGAGGCGGCCTTCGATTTCTTCAGCCGCCTCGGTCTGCCTTACTTCACGTTCCACGACGTCGACGCCATGGCCACCGCGACGACCGCCAAGGAACACGACCGCAACCTCAAGACCATCGTGGCCAACATCGAGGCGAAGATGGCGGCCACCGGCGTGAAGCTGCTGTGGGGCACGGCCAACCTGTTCAGCCATCCTCGCTACGCCGGCGGTGCCGCCACCAGCCCGGACCCGGAAGTCTATAGCTGGGCCGCCACTCAGGTGCGCGGCTGCCTGGAGGCGACCCATCGACTCGGCGGACAGAACTACGTGTTGTGGGGCGGACGCGAGGGCTACGACTCGCTGTTGAACACCGATCTGAAGCGCGAACTGGATCACTACGGACGCTTCCTCTCCATGGTGGTCGAGCACAAACACCGCATTGGCTTCAAGGGCGCGATCCTGATCGAGCCGAAGCCCTTTGAGCCGACCAAGCACCAGTACGACCGCGACGTCGCCACGGTGTATGCGTTCCTGCAGCGCTATGACCTCGCCAAGGAAGTGAAGGTCAACATTGAAGTCAATCACGCGACGCTCGCCGGGCTGGACTTCGAGCATGAAGTCGCTGCGGCGTTCACCTACGACATCTTCGGCTCGATCGACATCAACCGCGGCGATGCGCGCAACGGCTGGGACACCGATCAGTTCCCGAACAATGCCCAGGAGCTCGTCCCGGCGTTCGTCCCGCTGCTCGAGGGCGGCGGCTTCACCACCGGCGGATTCAACTTCGACGCCAAACTGCGTCGTCAGTCGGTTGATCCCACCGATCTGTTCCTGGCGCACATCGGCGGCATCGACACACTGGCCCGCGCTTTGCTCGGTGCCGCGGATGTGGTCGCTGAGCGCAAACTCGCCGATTTGAAGAAGAACCGCTATCAGGGCTGGGACGGGCCGCTCGGTCAGCGCATCGAGAGCGGCTCGCTCGATTTGGCCGCGCTCGCAGATCTGGCGATCAGCTCGGACTTCCAGCCGACAGTGCGTTCAGGCAAGCAGGAGCTCGCCGAGAGCCTTATCGCGCGCCATTGCAAGTACTAAACTAGGTGGGTGACCAATCAGCCCATTCGCAGCGTAGCCATCGTCGGCGGCGGAACCGCCGGCTGGATGGCCGCTGCGACACTCTCGCAGTCGTTTCCGCATCTGAAGGGTAGTATCCGGCTCATCGAGTCCGAGGATATCGGCACGGTGGGCGTCGGCGAGGCCACCATCCCGCCGATCATCGAGTACCTGCGTACGCACGGAATCGACGAGAACGAGCTGATCCGCAAGACGCAGGCGACCTTCAAACTCGGCATCGAGTTCAAGGACTGGCGCAGGGCCGGTCACAGCTACATCCACCCATTCGGGCCCACGGGCGCCCCGCTTCGCGGGGTGCCCTTTTACACCTTCTGGCACAAGTGCGCGCACGCCGGAACGGCGGCGCCGCTCGACGTCTACTCGCTGCAGGCCATGGCGGCCCGGGACGCCCGCTTCGCGCGGCCCACGCCCCGGCAGCACTCCCCGCTCTCGACCCTGGTTTATGCGCTGCACCTGGATGCAAAGCGCTTTGCCACCTACCTGCGCGGCTATGCCGAAGCACGCGGCGTACGCCGGACCGAGGGCAAGGTGCGCAGCGTCGCCCTGCGCGGCGAGGACGGCTTCATCGACTCACTCACGCTCGACAGTGGCGAGCGCATCGGCGCGGATCTGTACATCGACTGCACGGGCTTTCGCGGCCTGCTGATCGAAGGGGCGCTGCACACAGGATACGACGATTGGACGCACTGGCTGCCGTGCGATCGGGCCATTGCGGTGGCGTGCGAGCGCACCGGCCCGCTCTCCTCGCACACCCTGGCCAAGGCTCGCGAAGTCGGCTGGCAATGGCGCATCCCGCTACAGAACCGGGTGGGCAACGGCTACGTCTACAGCAGCCAATTCATGGCCGATGATGCGGCCGAAGCGGCCCTGCTCGGGAGCCTCGAGGGCCGGCCGCTGCGCGAGCCGCTGCGGCTGCGCTTCACCACCGGCCGGCGCCGCAAGAGCTGGAACCGCAACTGCGTGGCCATCGGGCTTTCGGCCGGGTTTCTCGAGCCACTCGAGTCCACCGGCATCCACCTCATCCAGCGTGGTCTGTTCGTGCTGCTGAAGCTCTTTCCCGACCGGAACTTCCACCCCCGGGACATCGAGGAGTACAACCGCCAGCTCGCCTTCGACTACGAGCGGGCGCGCGACTTCCTGGTCGCGCACTATCACTTCACCGAGCGGGACGGCCCGTTCTGGGCACAGTGTCGGGCCACGGAACTGCCCGAGAGTTTGCGCGAGCGACTCGAGCTGTTTGCCAATTACGGCCGGTTGATGCGCGATGAGAACGAGTTGTTCTCGGTGCAGAGCTGGTTCCACATGCTGATCGGCCAGGGCGCCCAGAGCGCCGGCTACGATCCGTTCGCCGACAGCGTCGGTCCGAACCCGCAGGCGGCGCTCGATGACGTTCGCGCCGTGATCGCCAGCTGCGCTGCCACACTGCCGACGCACGAGGAATTCATCCGCCAGCATTGCCGCGCCGCGGCCGAGTAAGACGCGCAGCGGCGGCCCACCGCGACGGGCCCGGCCGGTCAGTGCGTGCCGCTGCGCGAACTGACCACGTCGAGCGGACGACCCGGATGCTGGCGGCGCACCAGAGTGCTCTTGCCGAACAGCGACTCGAGCAGATCGACGGCGAGCTTCGCGGTCCGGTTGTGTTCATCGAGCGCCGGATTCAGCTCCACCACATCGAGCGAGCCGACGCGGTGGGTATCGGCGATCATTTCCATGCACAACTGCGCTTCGCGGTAGGTCGGGCCGCCCGGCACGGTCGTCCCGACGCCCGGGGCAATGTCCGGATCGAGGAAATCGACATCGAAGCTCACGTGCAGATGGGTGTCGGCGTCAACGCCGCTCAGCGCCTGCTCCATGGTGGCGCGCATGCCCATCTCATCGATGTAGCGCATGTCGAACACCTCCACGGCGAGTTCGTGCACGAGGCGCCGCTCGCCCTCATCGACACTGCGGATGCCGATCTGCCGGATCCACTGCGGATGGATGGCCGGGCTCTGTCCGCCAAGGCCGGTGAGCACCCGCGGGCCCAGACCGCACAGGCAGGCGAGCGGCATGCCATGCAGATTGCCGCTCGGGGAGAGCTCCCCGGTGTTGAAATCCGCGTGCGCATCCAGCCACAGCACGCGCAGCTTCCGATGGGTGTCGCGGCAGTGCCGCGCCACGGCGCTGATCGAGCCGACCGCGAGCGAGTGATCGCCGCCGAGCATGATCGGCAGGTGTCCCTCGCCGAGCGCGCCGTGCACCGCCTCGTGCACCAGCTCGTTCCAGGCCGCCACTGCGGGCAGGTTGCGAAAGCCGTCTTGCGCTGCCTCGGCGCGATGGCCCGGTCCGGCGAGATTGCCGCGATCGAGCACGTCCAGCCCACGTGCCTCGAGCGCGGCACGCACGCCGGCGACCCGCATTGCCTCCGGGCCCATCGAGGCGCCGAGCTCCGCGGCGCCCACGTCGGTCGGTGCGCCGATCAGCGCGACGGTGCGCCGCGGCGCACTCATGCGCTCACCGCTTCGGCGAGCTCGGCAACCGTCTCGCGCGCGATGCGCGGCGGGGCGATCATGGCGTAGAGGTCCTTCGGGTCAGCAAGGTCGGGGATCAGATCGATGGTGGCGTGCGTGCCCCGCCGTTCGCGGTGCTGCTGGTGCACGTAGCGCAGCGCCGCGAAGTCCTCGAGCGCAAAGCCGACCGAGTCGAAGATCGTCACGTCGCGCTCGCCGGTGCGCCCGCCGCGGCCCTCGCTCAGCACGACGGCGAGTTCCGTCACTGGAAAATCCGCCGGCAGCTGCTGGATCTCGCCCTCGATACGCGATTGCGGCTCGAACTCGACCACGACCCGCGCATCGGCGCGCCGCAGGATGTCGGCATGCAGCTCAGTCTTGCCCGGGCAATCCCCGCCCACCGCGTTCAGGTGCATGCCCGGTGCGATCATATCGGGGGTGAGGATCGTCGCGTTGCGCTTGTCGGCGGTGATCGTGGTGACGATGTCCGCCCCGGCGCACGCTTCGGCCGCCGAGCGGCAGCGCACCACGCGCAGCCCGGGCAGACGCGTGCGGCTTAAGTTTGCAACCAGCTTGTCGGTGGCCCGCGGATCGACGTCATAGAGCCGCAGTTCGCGTATGCCCATCTGGTCATGGAAGGCAATGGCCTGGAATTCCGATTGCGAGCCGTTGCCGATCAGGGCCATGACCCGGCAGTCGCTGCGCGCGAGCGCGCGCGCCGCCACGACCGACGTCGCAGCCGTGCGCAGCGCCGTCGTCAGCGTCATCTCCGCGAGCGCCAGCGGGTATCCGGTTTCGACGTCGGCCAGCATGCCGAACGCCATCACGGTCAGCAGGCCCTTGGCCGTGTTCTTGGGGTGGCCGTTGACGTACTTGAATGCGTACTGACGGCCGTCGGATGCGGGCATCAGTTCGATGACCCCGACGTCCGAATGGATCGCGTGCCGCGGGGACTTCTCGAACGCGCTCCAGCGGCGGTAATCCGCCTCGATTTCGCGCGCCATCCCGGCGATGAACGCCGCCGTACCGAGGTCTCGCACGAGCTCTTGGACCCGACGAGTGCCGATGAAATCGACCATGGTCTCTCTCCTGTCAGTCGCCGGCGCGCCAGGGATGCGCGGGCCGGGAGACCATGATCCACGCCCCCGCAGCCAAAGAATAGCCAGAAAACTACCAAAACTGCGGCCTCCACTGATCAAAATGCCACTGCCATGATTCATTTTGATAGACTCAAAGGCCCATCACGCCGCCGGGAGCACCCGATGGACGATCTCGATCACCGCCTTGTCTCGCTGCTGCGCGCCAATGCGCGCACCTCGATTGCCGCCCTCGCCCAGCAACTCGGCGTGGCCCGCGGCACGGTGCAGAACCGCATGAACAAGCTGGAGGCCGACGGCACGATCGTCGGCTACACGGTGCGGCTGAAGCCGGATGTGCAGGAAGAGCAGATCCGCGCCTTCATGACCATCGCCGCGGAGGGCAACCAGGTCGACGCGGTCGTCAAGACACTGCGCGGCGACCCGGCCGTCGCCAGCCTCTACAGCACGAACGGGCGCTGGGATTTGGTGGCAGAGCTGCGTGCCGACTCGCTCGCATCCTTCGACCGCGTCCTGGCGCGTGTCAGCCGCACCCCGGGAGTCTCCAGCACCGAGACCAGCCTGCTGCTCTCGACGTTCAAACTCTGAGCCGCACCGCACGCCGCCGACGCGCGCTTCGGCTATTCTTGGCGTGCAACCTGCGCGCCGCGGTCCCGTGCCGCGACCGCACCCGTATTACCCCATATTCGTCACGATCCGCGCATGACCCACCCAGCGAAGCTTCGCGTCGCACTCCTGTTCGGCGGCCAATCCGCCGAGCACGAAATCTCCATTCTGTCGGCCCGCAACGTGCTCGCGGCGCTCGATCCGCAGCGCTTCGAGCCGGTGCTGATCGGCATCGACCGGCAGGGCCGGTGGCTGCGCCAGGATGCCGCGCGGCTGCTCGAGAGCGCGCGCGATCCGCGCCTGGTGCGTATCGAGAACGGCCCGCTGGTTAGCAAAGAGACGGTCTTCGCCCACGAAACCGCCGCCGCCATCGACGTCGTCTTTCCGGTGCTGCACGGCACAATGGGCGAAGACGGCACCGTGCAGGGCCTGTTCGAACTCGCCGGCATTCCCTACGTCGGGGCCGGGGTGCTCGGTTCGGCCATCGGCATGGACAAGGACGTCAGCAAGCGGCTGCTGCGCGATGCGGGCATCCCGATCGCCGCCTTCCACACCCTGCGCCGCGAGCGCTTCGAGGCAGATCCGGCGGCGGCGCTGAGGCAGGTTCAGGATCTCGGCCTGCCGGTGTTCACCAAACCGGCCAATGCCGGCTCCTCGATCGGCGTGCGCAAAGTCGGCATGCAGACCGACCTCGAGGCGGCCGTCCGCCACGCCTTCCAGTTCGATGACAAGGTACTCGTCGAGGCGGCCGTCACGGCCCGCGAGATCGAACTCGCCGTGCTCGGCGGTACGCCGCCCGCAGTGTCTGTGGCCGGCGAAATCGTCGTCCGGCATGCCGACGGGTTCTATTCCTACGACGCGAAGTATCTCGATGAGAACGGGGCGCGCCTCGAACTGCCGGCACACCTCGCGCCCGAGGTGCTCGAGCGCGCCCAGGCCCTCGCCGTGCGCACCTTCGAAGTGCTCGAATGCGAGGGCATGGCGCGGGTCGATCTGTTCCTCGAGCCCGACGGAACGCTGCGGGTGAACGAGATCAACACCCTGCCGGGATTCACCGCCATCTCGATGTACCCGAAACTCTGGGAGCTCTCCGGCATCGCGCCGCGCGCCCTGGTGACGCGGCTGATCGATCTGGCGCTCGCGCGAAGCCGGCGCCGCGCGGCGCTGACGCGCAGCGCCGGGAGCCCCGAATGATGAAGCTGTACTTCAGCCCCGCCTCCCCCTTCGCCCGCAAGGCGCGCATCAGTGCGATTGAACTCGGCCTCGCCGAGCGCATGGAGCTGATTGAGGTGACGCTCTCGCCGGTTCAGCCACACCACGGTCTGCGCTCGCACAATCCGCTCGGCAAGATCCCGGCGCTCGTCACCGAGGCGGACGAAGCGCTGTACGACTCGCCGGTGATTTGCGAGTACCTCGATGCGCTCGCCGGCGGGGATCGCCTGTGGCCGGCCGCCGGAGCGGCGCGCTGGCGCGCGCTGCGCCGCCAGGCATTGGCCGACGGCCTCGCCGAGGCCGCCATCCTGATGCGCTACGAACTCGTCATCCGCCCCGAAGGGTTGCGCTGGAGCGAGTGGCTCGACGGACAGCGCCTGAAGGTGCGCACCGCGCTCGATGCTCTCGAGGCCGAGCCGCTCGACGGACCGTTCGACATCGGTGCGATTTCCATCGTGTGCGCGCTGGAGTATTTCGAGTTTCGCTTCCCCGAGGAACGCTGGCGCGAGGGTCGGGCGCAGCTCGCCGCCTGGCACGAGAGGCTCAGCCGCCGCCCCTCGGTTGCCTCGACGCGGCCGGCCTAGGCCGCCGCGCGCGCCGACTCGCCACCGAGCTCGCGGGTCAGATCGCCGAGCAGTGTGCCCAGTTCTCCGGCCATCACGGTGAAGTCCAGATCGAACTGCTCGA
>Ga0315298_1005115_pt1 | contig 18963 bp, 20 predicted proteins | sample WHS_1_MG_FD_203077 | JGI IMG/M metagenome (GOLD analysis project Ga0315298, IMG submission 203077) | Extremophilic microbial mat communities from Washburn Hot Springs, YNP, Wyoming, USA - WHS_1_MG | ecosystem: Environmental > Aquatic > Thermal springs > Hot (42-90C) | place: USA: Wyoming...
GATCCAGATCGGCAAAAGATTCGGGAAATCCACCACGGTAACGGCGCGCGCGGCGCAGCACAAAATGCTTTTTGAACGCCATCACCGCATCATGACTGCGCGTCCGCGCCTGCAACTCCGCTACTTCGGCGTCAATGGCAAAAAGTTCGCCGATAAACCGCTCCACCCACGGCGCAAGCCGCAGCAATAAATTACTCTGCACCCGACCAACAAACTCTTCACCGCCAGCGCGATAGGCACCGAGGCGGGTCGCCAGCTCGCCATCCTGCTCGGCCAGCCGTCGCAAAAAAGTCGCATCGAAGCGGGATAGCCCGAGCGCGGTGAAAAGTTCTGAATACGAGAATTTATTCATTGCAAGTCTCATGATCTATTCCAAGCTGGTTTTATGACTCAGAAACAACAAGGTGTTCTATTTTATGTGCCACACCGTCCCATTTGTCCGCATCTAGAGGAGTAATAGTTCGCTCTGTGATCACCGGCCACTGAGAGGATAACTGTGCATTCAAATCGATGAATTCGTGAAACTCATGCGGAATATCACTGTCTTTATAAATGGCACCTGCGGGACATTCCGGTTCACATAAGGTACAGTCGATACACTCCATTGGATCTATGACGAGAAAATTGGGGCCGGCATGGAAACAGTCTACAGGACACACCTCGACACAATCCATGTATTTACAGTTAATACAGTTATCCGTAACTACAAACGTCATTATAAATACTCCTATATTGCCTGTAGTTTTGCTATGGCCCACGCCGTAACCTTCTTCACATCCGGATCTCTATCCAAAAGCGCGGTGCGCAGGCTAGCAATAGCAACAGGATTGCCAATTTCTCCAAGACACATCGCTGCTTCCTTGCGGACATTGCTTACCGGATGTGTTAGCATTTCGGCCACTTCCAATACCGCGTCATGACACTTGATTTTGCCTATCGCCACCAACAGCTTGGAAATCACTTGCCACTGCGTTTCTGCGGACATAGCCACTACCACTTCGCCACATACTCCGTCAGCGCCGAGTTTCGCCATGGTTCCGGCAGCTTCCGCCCGCACTTGCCACTCATTGTCATGCAAACCCTGAAGGGCAGCCGCCAAGGTCTCTGGCGTCAGTGCGTAGCCAATCGCACCAACGGCAATCCGTCTAACCTCCGGACTCACATCATTTACTGCCACTTTAGATAGATCGTGGGCATATGCTGAGTTTTGCAAGTACCCAAGAACGCCGACGCTTTCCAGACGTACCGCCTGCGATAAATCGTTCAACCCCTTTAATGCATAAAGGGCCACCCCAGGGATCCGCAAAGGTCTAAGGGCTCGCAACACGGAGGATCTCACAAAATCACACTTATTTGTGATCCACTCCTCATATATATCACCCAGCTCCTTAATGTTGCACTCCGACAATGTTTCCGCTGCTGCGATTCTGACATTTTCATCGCTATCTTCAAGCAGTTTGAGCAGAGGTAGCAACATGTACTCCCCCGGGATATCCGCAATCGCTCTAGCTGCCTCTTCGCGGACAGCGCCATCCGTATCATCAAATCCACTGAGAATTAACCGCAAAGCCGTCTCTTTATCCAACTCTATAGCGTTAATTATGGCCAAGCGTCTCACATCCGGATCAGAACTATAATTTTCTTGATCTTGTGGCATTAAATATCTCCTTCAATATCACTTCAATCACTTAACAAGATACGGAATATCCACAGTTAATGCATGGGTTGGGCAATCCACCTCACACGGAGTACAATACCAACATTCATCATATTGCATGAGTGCAACGCCATTATTTATATCGATCACGAGCACATCAAGTGGACATACATCCACACAGACTGTACACCCTTTTGATGCAATGCACTTGTCGGCATCGACAGATACTGGAACTTTAACCAACATTGATGCTGTAGCCATTGTAATATCCTCTATGGTAATTTATAGCATGTCCCTGGTAACAATTCTGAGCCGTTCATATGCCTGAACATCACCTGCGTCGGGTTCGAATATATATGGTTCAATAGGAATTTTCTTGCACGCCATCTGCCCTTCTCCATCCTTATATAGCTGTACATGGCAAAGCCAATCGTCCTCTTTTTCCGGATAATCCACTCGGTAGTGATAGAGGCCCCATCGACTTTCTGTTCGGTAAAGCGACGAAACCGCCGCCATCTCGGCACAGTCAAGAATATCATGCACCTCCATGGCGCGTAGCAGATTATGTGGGCAATCTGCCCAGAGATCATTTAAATCATCGCGAATCTCTGAAAAACGGCGCAATCCAAGTTCCATTTTCTTGGTGACTTTAGGAGGTTGAAGATAGTCGTTTACCAACCGTCTAATTTTATACTCGGCTTGATATGGTGTAATGCCACTTTTCCGTTTTAATGGCCGCAGAATGCGTTCACTCTCGTGCGCCATAAAATCGCTGTCCGTTTTATCGGCGCTCATATTCTCGCAATATTTCACTGCCTCCAATCCTGCAATCTCACCGTATACGAAGGCTCCTAACATATAGTTATGCGGTACGCATGCAACATCTCCAGCGGCGTAGAGCCCCGGAATAGTCGTTTCCGCACGCTCATTTACCCATATACCAGAGGCGCTATGGCCACTGCATAAGCCAATTTCAGAAATGTGCATTTCAATCATATCTTGACGGTAGTTGGTTCCTCTTCCTTCGTGGAAGCGGCCACGGCTAGGACGTTCATTGGTATGGAGAATGTTTTCTATTGTGGAAATAGTTTCTTCCGCCAAATGATTTACCTTGAGAAAAACCGGCCCGTTCCCACCTTCAAGCTCTCTGAAGAACTCCAGCATCATCTGGCCACTCCAGTAATCACACTCAATAAACCGCTCACCATGTGCATTGGCCGTGTAACCGCCCAGCGGCCCCGTTACGTAGGCGCAGGCTGGTCCATTGTAATCCTTAATCAGTGGATTTATTTGAAAACATTCTATACCGGAGAGTTCCGCACCGGCATGATAGGCCATAGCGTATCCATCACCAGCATTAGTAGGATTCTCATACGTGCCGAATAAATAACCAGAAGATGGGAGACCAAGCCGTCCGGCTGCTCCAGTACAGATTATTACCGACTTGGCTTTAATGAATACAAGCTCTGCCGTTCTTGTGTCTACTGCCATAACACCTGAAACACGATGGTTTTGCCCAACTGCTACACGTGTTACTTTATATCTGTTCGTAACATCCACCCTGTTTTTTCTAAGCAGTCGATATAATATCTTCTTTACATTGTGACCTTCAGGCATGGGAAGCACATAGTTTCCGAGGTGATGAACCTTTTTTACTGCAAACTCACCCGTCTCGTCTTTTTCAAATTTCACCCCCCATTTGTCCAGTCTTTGAATCATCTGAAAACTATTACTGGCGTAAGCCAATATAGCTTTCTGATTTACAATCCCGTCATTGGCAATGGTTATTTCACGTACATATTGCTCAGGAGTAGCATGCCCTGGAATCACCGCGTTATTCAAGCCATCCATGCCCATGGATATCGCCCCACTTCGCTTTACATTTGCCTTCTCAATGAGCATGACGTTTAGCCGTGGATTAGCTTCCTTGGCTCTGATCGCCGCCATGGGTCCGGCAGTACCTCCGCCCACCACAAGAATGTCAACTTCCTTTTCCGCATATTCCGCACTCATTCGTCCGCCCTCTCAATTACGCCTAAGACTGATCATATATTTCAATGCGTCACCACGATAATAAATGTGCTCATAATCAATGGGTACGTCTTCCGCCGTGTAAGTGAGCCGCTCCATTCTGAGAATGGGAGATCCTGCCTCTATTTTCAGAAGCCGAGAAAGTGCATCATCTGACAGTATTGACTCCAATTGAATCTCCGCACGGCCAAGCTGAAGACCATACTTATTTTCCAGGATGACAAAGATATCTTGCGTCGCGAGGTCCTCTAGAATTAATCGCCTACCAATACTGCTTGGCACATAAGTAATGTCTACAGATATCGGTTCCCTATTCAAGTAGCGTAACCTTCTAATTTCCATAATATCCGCACTTTCACATTTCAATTTCGATCTTACTGTACTATTCTCGATTATTTCCCTTGCGCCAAGAAACGTCGAAAATGTCTCATGCCCTTTTGCTATCATGGCCTCGCCGAAGCCCTGGAGGGAAATTAATTCTTGTGTAGCTTTCGGTCTGGAAACAAATGAACCTTTACCGGGGACTTTAAATATCAGACCATCTGATTGCAGATCTCTCAGTGCTTGCCTCACCGTGGTTCTGCTCACGTTAAAGAATTTGACCATGTCACTTTCCGATGGCATCTGAGAGTGTGGTGGGTACGTTCCATCCAGAATACTGGACCGTATTTGCTCTTTCAGTTGTAAATACAGTGGATGCATTGAGGTAATAGTTGTGCAGGTGTGTTTTGTGGATGTCATCGCTACTGATTCCGTTGTGATACCTGTAGGAACAGGTAGCAATATCAATGCCAGGAATCCCATACTATAAATATCATATGAATCATTGCGATATTCTCATCGAAAGAACACCAACATTTAAAACGCACTATTAAAGTGCGCCATTAAAGTGCATCGCACTAAAATTGGGCGTAACGGTAGTCCGGCGGAGGCATGGCTCTCGCGCCTGATCGACACGCGCTCCACGAACCGAACGCGCGCCCGGTGGCGTAAGCGCGACGATCACCCCTTGCGGTAGCAAGGCGGGTGGTGCATTCGAGTCGTGTGCTGGTGTGGGATTCCGTGCAGGGCATATCAAAGCCCCCGGCGTTTGAAGCGCACGCTTTAAAACCCGTGAGCGGATGAAAACGGACGGCACCAGGACGCGCCGTCCGCGAGAGGTAGGGATTTATTTCTGGTACTGCTTCCGCCGGAACAGATCAATCTTCCGCGAGACCAGTCGGTCCAGAAAAAGAAAACCGTCGAGATGATCCATTTCATGCTGGATGGCTCGAGCCTCGAAGCCTTCGCACTCATAACTCCGCTCTCGTCCCGAGGCATCCTGCGCCTGCACTTGTATGCGTTCGGCGCGGATGACGTTGCCGGTAAAGTCCGGCACCGACATGCAACCTTCCCGGCCCACCGCCATGCCCTCCCACGCCGCCAACTCGGGATTGATCAACACCATGAGCCCGTGGCAGTCCTCCCCCAGTTTGGGACGCACGTCGACGATCACGATGCGCTGCGGACGGTCCACCTGTGGCGCCGCGATACCCACACCCCCCGGACCGGCATACATGGTCTCCGTCAGATCATCGATAAAATGGTGCAGATCGTCGTCAAATACGCTGACCGGCTCGGCCTTGCGCTGCAGTCTGGGGTCCGGATAGGTCAGAATGGAAAGCACCGCCATCAGAACACCGCCGCCTCGATGGGATGCACACCGATTTCCACCCCTTCCCTCTCCCGCAACGGCACCACGGCCTTGCGGACACTCTCCACACCCTCTGGCGCATAGCCTTGAATGACCATCACATAGAGTGGCCGCTCGGCACTGCCGGAACTCTCGCTTTCCAGATCAATCACATTGAAACCGATGGCCGCCAGGGCCCCGGTGACGCCCGCGACAATGCCCGGATGATCGGCCCCGTAAACGGTGACCCGGGTGTTCGGCATATCTGCGGTCAGCGCCACGCTGGAGATAGGGTCCAGATGCACCCGCAGATTAAGGCGTTTGATGGCCGGGTCCAGCGCCATTTCCACGGAACCCAGATCACGCGGATAATCGATGACCTGCATAATGGTGAAGTAACCACCGAGACGCATCATCGAGGCATCACCGATGGAGCAGTCTGCAGTGAACAGGGCTTGGGTGACAGCGGCGACGATACCGGGGCGATCTTCGCCGATGACGGTGAGAAGGGCTTGACTCATCCTAGACTCCTATAGCGAGGGCTTTCGCCTGTACGAGATAACGAAAACAGTATTCCAACAATTCGAGATGATGCCTGGCCGCCAGGAAATCCAGGCCCCAGGCCGTCACCCCGTGCTGATGAATCAGCGCACCGGGAACGCGAGGCAGCGCCTGGGAAAAGGCCTTGTCCATATCTTCGGCAATTTGGGTGACGTTCACATGATTGGCGAAGACCGGCAGATCCACCTGCGGCTCGGCATCGGGCACGCCCAGACCTTTGAGCATTTCCAGAGCTGGCAGGCGCAACCGGCCCTGCTGCGCAAAGTGCCCGCAGAGATTGGCCTCGACCGAGTGGACGTGGAAAATGACCCGGGCGTCAGGCACATGCCGGTAGACCACCTCGTGGATGGCGACTTCGGCAGAGGGTTTACGTCCCGGCGGGGCCTGCACAACCCGACCCCGCAAATTCACCAGGACAAAATCCCCGGCGCCCAACTGATCCTTGGGGCGACCGCTGGCGGTAATCCAGAAAGCGTCTGCATCGCTGCGTGCCGACAGGTTGCCCGCGGTGCCCAGCATCCAGCCCCGCGCATAAAAATCGCGGGCCGCCGCCGCGAGATGGGTACGCGGATCATGGTGCATGGGCAGGCACCCGCCACCAGCCGCGTTGCGCAAGGGCAGCGCTCACATCCCGAAAATCATCAAAGGGCAGGAAGGCCCTCCCTTCCTTCCGCAGATATTCCGCAAGACGGTCCCGTGCACAAACCAGGGGACACTGCCGGGCCACCCGCAAATCGGTGATGGAGTCCCCAATGCAGACGGCATCCTCGGGTTGATAGTGCGCGGTCACGGCGGCCTTGGCCACCAGTTCATGGTCATCCTGCCAGGGCGAGAACACCCGCAGGTATTCGCCGGTGATATCTGCCTCAAGACCATGGATGGCGTAAATTTCCTGACGATAGGGGGCGAGGACGATCTCGGCCATGCGCGTGAAACCGCCGGTGACGACGATAAAGGGGATATCGGCCTTTTTGGCATGGGCCAGCAACCCGGCCAGCCCCGGACGCAACGCCGTGCCTTGTACAAAATCCTCCAACTCCGGCCAGCGCCGCGCGGGGATGGTGCCGAGCACCTGGGGCAAGCCATCGCGCAGGGTCAGACGCTGCGCATAGATTTCCGGCAGCACCCGGGCGGCGGCCTCCGGCGCAAAATGGCGCATAAGGGCCACGAAAACTTCGGCCTCGGTGATGGTGCCGTCGAAGTCACAAAAAATGGCCCTTTGCATCAGCCCTGCCCCCATTTTTCCACCGCCGCCCGCAGGGGTCCGGCGGGCAAATCTTCCAGAGCGCGCGGCGCCGCATGCTGCCAGCGCTCGATGGCCTCGTGAAAAGCCAGCACCCCACTCGCGGGGCCCTGGGGATGGTCCATAATCCCGGTCCCCGCATTGAGGATGACCTCGGTTCCATAGTCATCGAGGATGCGCCCCACCATGCCGGGATGCACGCCCGCCGAAGGCACCGGCGCCACGCCCCGCGCCCGCAGCGCGGCGACGATGGCCCATTCGTCCGCCGCGGCGAAAGGCAGGCTGCCATAATGGGCCGGATAGAGCACCGCATCCGCGCCACCATAGGCCATCAACGTACCCAGCAAGGCCCCATAGGCAAAACCGTAATCCGGCGCGCCACACCAGGCGCCCGCCAGGGAGGGATGGGTGAAGATCGGCACATCGATGTCGGGATCGGCGGCCAGTGCCTCCAGTACCGGAAAACCATACGCCAGCACATTCAGGAGCAGCGCATTAGCGCCAGCGGCCACCAGTTGCAGCGCCAGCGTCTGCACCTGCTGGGCATTCCCCGAGAGATTCACCGCATAGAGCAAATCACGACCCGTCTGATCACGCCGCGCCGCGATCACCGGCGCGCAGGCCTCCCAGCGCGCCAGGGTCGCCGCCATCGGCAGGTCCGGGAGGATTTCGTCATCCTTGATAACATCCAGCCCGGCAACGGCAACCTCCGCCAGAATCGCGGCATGGTCCGCCGCCGTCAGCCCCAGCGCCGGCTTGAAGATAGCCATAACCAAGGGCCGTTCCTGCACCCCCAGTCGTTCGCGGATGCCATCCAGCCCGAAGCGCGGCGCCTGTCCGAAGCGCTCCGGCAGACGGATCGCCGTTACCTTGGCGGGACCCGCCAGAGAGTATTTGCCGAAAATCATCGTGAGGAGGCTGCCGAGACGACCATCCACATTGGCGGCGGGGAAGCGCACCGTGGCCTGATGCCGCCCAGCCGCAAGTTCGGCAATGGCGATCACTTCCCCCAGATGGCCGCGCAACTGCGCCTCCCGGTGCTGAAAGCGTGCATCCCAGCTCCCTGCAGTCTGGCCGATGGCAATGGCCTGCGCCTGCCGCCGGGCGTCTACCCCGGCGGGAAACTGGTAATCGACCTCAATAAAAGCCGTCATGGGTTGGGGAAATGCTGAAGGGCACGATCCGTATAATGCGGTGTCCAGCCACCGCGCGCACTGAAGTAGCGCACCGCTTTGATCCGCTGCGCATCGTTCAGGCGAAACCAGTGTTCCACGTCCGCCGGGATGTGGATATAATCCCCCGCATGCACGGTCAATTCGACCTGTGCACCGTCTTCCAGAACGAAGCCAAAAACACCCTCTCCGTCCACAATATAGCGCACCTCTTCATCATCGTGGGTATGCACCCGATGGAAGCGGGCGTTGAGTTCTGGCAACTGCGGATGCCCTGGGTACAGCACGACCAGATCCCGTTCCTGATAGCCCTTTTCCCGCTGCAAACGCTGAAAGACCTCATCCAGGGCCGCCAGCAATGCCACTTGGGCCTCCGCAGCCAGTTGTGGCTGGGCCAGCAGCGCCGCAGCGCCCGCCCCGGTCAGCGGAATCGCCTGCAAAGTAACACCCAGGGGCGCCAGGGTGGCGGCAATCTGCGCCGCGTCCGTGACCCGCTGCGCCGATTCTGCATATTGCAAAGTCGCCATGCTAACCCTCCTCCTTCCAGATCAAAGAAGCCATACGCCCGGTAACGCCGTCGCGCCGATAGGAAAAATAGCGCGCAGGGTCAGCCACCGTACACAGATTACCGCCAAAAATGGCCTGCACGCCGACCCGCTGCAAGCGCTGCCGTGCCAGTGCATAAATATTCGCCAGCCAACGGTCCCCACGTCCGGGGCGGAAGGCTTCTGCCGCCCCGGCATCCTCCGCCAGGAAAGCCGCCCGCAGCTCCGGCCCGACCTCGAAATGCTCAGGCCCGATGGCGGGTCCCAAGTATATCAGAATATCCTCCGGCGCCACCTGCATGGCCGCCACGCCGCGCTCCAGGATGCCCGCCAGCAGGCCCCGCCAGCCGGCGTGAAAAACACCGATATGGCGACCGCCCCCGCCGCAAGCCAGCACCGGCAGGCAATCCGCGGTGAGCACCGCCAGCGCTACGCCCGGTATGGCGGTGACCGCACCATCCGCTTCCAAAGAGCGCACTGGCGCGGCCGTCAGGGTGACGACCCCCGTGCCATGCTCCTGCCGCAACCAACGGGGCTCGCCAGGCAATTCCAGCATGGCCCGCAGCCGATCCCGATTTCGTGCCACCGCCTCCGGCGCATCGCCCACGTGATCGCCGAGATTGAGTGATGTATAGACCCCCTGACTGACACCGCCACTGCGCACCGTGACGGCACTGCGTACCCCGTAGGGCACGGGCCAGTCCGGCACCCAATAACCCGCCTCTTCAGTGGCCATTACGCGCATCGCGCAGCAGAGTCAGCAATTCGGTCATGTCTTCAGGCAGCGGGCTTTCCCAGGTCATCAGCGCCCCGCTTTCCGGATGGTAGAGACGCAAACGCCAGGCATGCAAAGCCTGGCGGCGGAATTGCCGCCAATGGGCCAGCGCGACCTCATCCAGCCCCTGCGGAACCATCATCCGCCCGCCATAGACCGGATCCCCCACCAGCGGGTGGCCGATATGCGTCATGTGCACGCGAATCTGATGGGTACGCCCCGTCGCCAGGCGCAGGCGCAGGTAGCTGTGACGGGGAAAGCGCTCCACCAGCCGATATTCGGTCTGCGCCGGTCGGCCGTCATCACGCACGGTCATTCGCAGGCGGTCGTGGGCATGGCGGCCGATGGGCGCGTCTACCCGGCCACCACCGGTCATCGCCCCCATCACCAGCGCGAGATATTCGCGGTGCATGGTATGGTCACCGAGCTGGTCGATCAGTGACTGTCGCGCCATCTCGGTTTTCGCCACCACCAGCAGGCCGGTAGTGTCCTTGTCCAGCCGATGGACAATGCCGCCGCGGGGCAGGTAGGCATTATCCGGCACATGGGCCAGCACGGCGTTGACCAGCGTGCCGTCGGCATGACCGGCGCCGGGGTGGGTAAGCTGCCCTGCCGGCTTGTGCACAACGAGGATATCCGCGTCTTCATACAGAATATGCAGCGGCAGATCCTGGGGCAGCCAGGTGCTGGGCTCGATCTCCGGCCAGTTGATTTCTACCTGTTCACCACCACGAATCCGTGCGCTGGGCTTTTCGACCGCACCATCCACCAGAATCCGGCCATCCCGCAGCAAGGTCTGGATACGACTGCGGCTGGTTTCCGGCAGCAACTGGCTCAACACCGCGTCGAGACGCTCGCCGGCCTGCTCCTCTGGCAAAATCATGGGAATACCCGTACTATCGTCGCTCATGGTTCGCCACTATAGACTATTGTCCTTCATGAGCAAACGCATACTCATTACCTTGTGTTGTACCGCGCTGATCGCTGGATGTGCCAGTAGCCCGGAGAAACCAGACAACGCCGCCGAGCGCCACGAATCTGCCGAGACGCTGTTCCAACCCGCCCAAAAGGCCATGGAGCGCGGAGACTACACTTCCGCCATTAAGCTGTACGAAGATCTGGAGACCCGTTACCCCTACGGCCCCTACGCCGAACAAGCGCAACTCAACACGGCATACAGTTATTACCAGCGCGGGGATTCCCAGGCGGCGGTGGCGGCAGCCGAACGTTTCATCAAGCTGCATCCGGCCAACCCTTATGTGGATTACGCCTGGTACCTGAAGGGTATCGCCTATTATCAGGCTATTCAGGGCGCCGAATGGAACCCCAAGCCCGCCGAGGAAGCATTCAGTGCCCTGGATACCTTGGCCAAACGCTGGCCAAGCAGCGCCTATGCCGCCGATGCCCGCCTGCGCATGGCCAGGATCATCGACATTCTCGGTCAGAGCAATCTGGATATCTGCAAGTTCTACTATGCGCGTCACGCCTATATCGCTGCGGCGAACCGCTGCAGCATGGTGATCACCCGCTACCAGTTGAGTCCGGCGCGGGAAGAGGCGCTCTATTATCTTGCGCGTTCCTATCAGCACCTGAATCTGCACCAACTGGCGCAGACCACCACCTCCGTACTCGCCTACAACTATCCGAAGAGCAAGTATCTTTCCGAGCTCGGCAGCAGCGCGAAGCCCTGATGATCCACCTGGGGGCGATTGCCGCCCCCGCCCTGGTCAGACGGCCTCTTCGCCCTCTTCTCCGGTACGGATGCGGATCACCCGCTCCACCGAACTGACGAAAATCTTGCCATCACCGATCTTGCCGGTCCGCGCCGCCACTTCAATGGCTTCGATGGCGCGATCCGCCATGTCATCACTGACCACCACCTCCAGCTTGAGCTTGGGCAGGAAATCCACCACATATTCGGCGCCACGATAGAGCTCCGTGTGCCCCTTCTGGCGGCCAAAGCCCTTGACCTCGGTCACCGTCATACCGGCCAGCCCCAGCTCCTGAAGGGCCTCGCGCACATCATCCAGTTTGAAAGGCTTGATGATCGCTTCAATTTTTTTCATGGTAAAGCTCCTCGTGCTGACAACACGGCTTCCCAGGGATGGTAGCCATTGGTAATAGGATAACGCCGATCCTTGCCAAATGCGCGGGCGCTGATGCGCACACCCGGCGCCGCCTGACGCCGTTTATATTCGGCACGATCAATAAGCCTTAGCACCCGCGTCACCGTTTCCGCCGAAAAACCAGCGGCAATGAGTTCCGCAGCACCGCGGTCCTCTTCCACATAGGCGGCGATGATGGCATCCAACATCTCATAGGGGGGAAGACTGTCCTGATCACGCTGATCCGGCGCCAGCTCCGCCGAGGGCGGCCGGGTCAGCACCCGCTCCGGGATCACCGGACTCAGGCTATTGCGATAACGGGCGAGGCGATAGACCAGGGTCTTCGGACAATCCTTGATCACCGCGAAACCTCCGGCCATGTCGCCATACAGGGTCGCGTAACCGACGGCAATCTCGCTCTTGTTGCCCGTAGTCAGCAGCAGGTGGCCAAATTTGTTGGAATAGGCCATGAGCAACGCGGCGCGAATACGTGCCTGCAGATTCTCTTCCGTGGTATCGACTGCACGCCCGGCAAATAGTGGCGCCAATGTCTCCAGATAGCTATTGAACGGCCCCTCGATGGAAATGGTGTCGGTGCGCACCCCCAGGCTCCGGGCCTCGGCCTCGGCGTCCGCAATACTCATCTCCGCCGTATAGCGGGAGGGCATGATCAGGGCATGGACCCGTTCCGCACCGAGGGCGTCCACCGCTATCGCCAGGGTCAGCGCCGAGTCCACACCGCCGGACAGACCCAGCACCACACCAGGGAAGCCATTTTTTTCCGCATAATCACGTACGCCCAGGCGCAGTACAGCGTAGACTTCGGCGGTCTCGTCGGGCAGCGGTCGCAGTGGCCCGGCAGCCTGCATTCTACAGATATCGGCGTGATCCTTGTCGATATCCAGCAGCGCCAGCACTTCTTCACACTGGGGTGCGCGCAGTGCCAACAGCCCGTGCTGGTCTACCGCAAAGGACTGGCCATCGAAGACCAGTTCATCCTGCCCGCCCACCAGGTTCACATAAACGATGGGCAGATGACACTGGGCGGCCAGGGCACCCACCTGATCTTCCCGGGCGCGCTGTTTGTTCAGGTGATAAGGCGACGCGTTCAGCACCAGCAGCAGTTCTGCGCCTTGGGCCTGAGCGGCTTGCGCCACTCCCGGCCCGCACCAGACATCCTCACAAATGACCACCCCGCACTGCAGTCCGGCACAGGTAAACACCAGCGACTGCGCCCCCGGCGTGAAGTAGCGCACCTCATCGAATACCGCATAGTTCGGCAGACAATGCTTGTGATAAACCGCCTCGACCCGCCCCCCGCGCAGCAGACTGGCGCTGTTGTAGAGGCGCTCCTGTTCACGCTGCGGGTGCCCTACCAGCATGGGCAGAGGCGCTTCTGTCGCGAGACGTTGCAAGGCGGCATCGCAGACCTGCAAAAAGTCGGCACGCAAGAGCAAGTCTTCCGGAGGATAACCACTGAGGGCCAACTCCGGCGTCACCAGCAGGTCGGCCCCTGCAGTCTGTGCCTCGACAGCGGCGGCCAGCAGACGATCGGCGTTGCCTGCCACATCGCCGACCCGGCAGTTGACCTGCGCCAGGGCGATGCGCATCAGCGCCCCAGTACCTCGGCCGCCCGAGTACCCAAATCGGCGGGGGAATGCACACAATGGACGCCCGCCGCTTCCAGTACCGCATATTTGGCCGCCGCCGTTCCTGCACCACCATCGATAATAGCCCCCGCGTGGCCCATGCGCTTGCCCTTGGGCGCCGTGGAGCCAGCAATGAAAGCCACCACCGGCTTACGGACATGCGCCTGGATAAAGGCCGCCGCATCTTCCTCCATGCGTCCGCCGATCTCGCCCACCATGACAATCACTTCGGTCTGCGGGTCCGCCTCAAAAAGCTGCAAGACCTCAATAAAATTCATGCCGATCAGCGGATCGCCGCCAATACCCACGCAGGTACTCTGCCCCAGGCCCAGACGGGTGGTCTGCTCCACCGCTTCATAGGTGAGGGTGCCGGAACGGGAGACAATGCCTACCCGTCCGGTCTGATGAATGGCACCGGGCATGATCCCGATCTTGGACTGTCCCGGCGTGATGATCCCCGGACAGTTCGGGCCGATGAGTCGCGCCGGGGCGTCCGCCAGATAATGCTTCACCATCAGCATGTCATGCACCGGAATGCCTTCGGTGATGCAGACAATGAGTTGAATACCAGCGGCAGCCGCCTCGATGATGGCGTCAGCGGCAAAAGGTGAGGGTACATAGATCACACTGGCCTCGGCCCCGGTGTTCTGCACAGCATCAGCCACCGTATCAAACACCGGCAGATCGAGATGGCGGCTGCCGCCCTTGCCGGGGGTCACGCCACCCACCATACGCGTGCCATAAGCCACGGCCTGTTGCGAGTGAAAAGTCCCCTGCTTGCCGGTAAAGCCCTGGCAAATCACACGGGTGTCGCGGGACAGCAATATGCTCATAGACGCACCAGAATCACGATAAGAAGAACACTGATTACCGCCTCTCCCAGGAGCAGGAGAAGCACATAGGGATTGCGCCGGGGTGCCGGACTGATTCTATCGACCGCCGACCGCAAAGCCGCCAGATCGTGGCGCAGCGCCGCCACGTCGTCGTCCTGCGCCACGGACTTGAGCCGCTCGTCGAGAATCTGATCGAGCAGCACCGCCATCTCCGCCATGGCCTCTGCACTTTTCTGATCCGCGCCACGCTTCACATAGGCATCGGCGAGACGCGAAATCAGCGGGCCGGAATTACGCAGCACCGGCCACAGACGTTGCAACCAAAAGATGTTGATGGACATGTCAGCCCTGCGCCGCCGCCACGGCCTTCATGGCTGCGTCGGTGAGGCCATCGGCGGTAATCAGGGAAAGTCCGCTCTCCCGCAGCATCGCCATGCCCTCCTCCTTCCGGGTACCCTCCAGACGCACCACCACCGGCAAGTGAAGACCCACCTCCGCCGCCGCCTGGATGATGCCTTCCGCCAGCAGATCACAGCGGGTGATCCCACCGAAGATATTGACCAGTATGGCCTTCACCCGGTTGTCCGAAAGAATGAGCTTGAAGGCCTGGGTGACCTTGTCCGCGGCCGCGCCACCGCCCACATCCAGAAAATTGGCGGGCTCACCGCCGTGCAGCTTGATCAGGTCCATGGTCGCCATGGCCAGACCGGCACCGTTGACCATGCAGCCGATGTTACCTTCCAGGGAGATGTAATTCAGTCCGAACTGCCGCGCCGTAATCTCCCGCCCGTCCTGCTGGGTCGAGTCAAAGAGTTCATCAGACTCAGGGTGGCGGTACAGGGCGTTGTCGTCCATCACCACCTTGGCATCCAGGGCCAGCAGCCTGCCTTCGGCGGTGATGGCGAGGGGATTGATTTCCACCATAAGGGCGTCGAGCCGTTGCGCCAGGCGATACATGCCCTGCATGATGCGCGTGAGTTGCTGCACCTGGCTGGCGTCCAGTCCGAACTGGAAACCGAGCTGGCGTGCTTGAAAAGGCAGAAAGCCGGTGCTGGGCTCGACCACGACCCGATGCAGGGCCTCCGGCCGGGAGGCCGCCAACTTCTCGATGTCCATACCGCCTTCCTGAGTCGCCAGAAAGGTGATCCGCGCCTGCCCCCGATCCACCATCAAGGCCAGATAAAGCTCGCGGGCGATGCGACTGGGCTCCTCGATAAGCAAAGCCGCTACGTGCTGCCCCTGCGGACCGGTCTGCGCCGTGACCAGCGGTTTGCCCAGCAACTCCTGCGCCGCCTTTTCCACTTGGGCAATGCTTTCCACCATCCGCACGCCACCGGCCTTGCCGCGTCCACCGGCATGCACCTGTGCTTTGACGACCCAGGCCGGACCACCCAGTTCACGGGCCTGATTCACTGCCTCCCGCACCGAGAAGGCGGGAATGGCCCGGGGCACCGGCACCCCTTCTTCGGCGAGCAGGCGCTTGGCCTGATACTCATGCAAATTCATGAAATTTCCTCACAAACGACGCACCAGCGCCGCACTAAACTCCGCCGTACTCAAGGCGGGAACGTCACCACGCAACGCCGCCAGATCACCGGTCACTTCGCCGCTGGCGATGGCCGCGTTCATGGCCGCCACGATGCGCGTCGCCGCCTCGCCCCAACCCAGATGCTCCAGCATCATCACCGCCGACAAAATCAGCGAACTGGGATTGGCCTTGCCTTGCCCGGCGATATCCGGCGCCGTACCGTGGGTGGCCTCAAAAATCGCATGGGTATCGGAGAGGTTCGCCCCCGGCGCCATGCCGATGCCGCCCACTTCCGCCGCCAGCGCATCGGAAATATAGTCGCCGTTGAGGTTAAGCGTGGCCACCACCGAATAATCTTCCGGCCGCAACAAAATCTGCTGCAGGAAGTTGTCGGCAATGACATCCTTGATAATCAGCTTACCATCGGCGATGGCCTGCTGCTCGACCGCCTGCGCCGCCGCCTTGCCCTCCGCCTTGCTGATAGCCGCCTTCTGCCGCCAGGTGAAGACCCGTCCGGCGAACTCCCGCTCGGCCAAGGCATAGCCCCAGTCGCGGAAACCGCCCTCGGTGAACTTCATGATATTGCCCTTATGCACCAGGCTCACCGAGGGCTTGCCATGCTCCAGCGCATACTGGATGGCGCGGCGCACCAGACGCTCCGAGCCCTCCACCGACACCGGCTTGATGCCGATGGCCGAACTGGCCGGGAAGCGGATTTTGCTGACCCCCATCTCTTCCTGCAAAAAGCGGATGATTTTTTCCGCTTCCGGACTGCCCGCCGGCCACTCGATACCGGCGTAAATATCCTCGGCGTTTTCCCGGAAGATGACCATGTCGACCTTTTCCGGATGGCACACAGGGCTGGGCGTGCCCGCAAAATAACGTACCGGCCGCAAGCAGACGTAGAGGTCCAGATCCTGGCGCAGTGCCACATTGAGGCTGCGGATTCCGCCACCCACCGGGGTCTCCAACGGCCCCTTGATGGCGATCTTGTACGCGCGAATAGCGGCCATGGTTTCTTCGGGAAGATACTGTCCCGCACCGTAGAGCGTCACCGCCTTCTGCCCGGCAAAAAGCTCCATCCAGGCAATCCGCCGCTGGCCGCCATAAGCGGCCTGCACCGCGGCATCCACCACCGCACGCATGGCCGGCGTGACATCACAACCGATACCGTCCCCCTCGATGAAGGGAATAATGGGCTGATCGGGCACCCGCAGCACCCCATCCACCTGGGTGATGGGCTTCCCCTGAGCCGGAACCTGAATATGCGCCATGGTCACGATACCTTCTCCAGTTGCTCGCTGGCCCAGGACAAGGCGCCGCCCTTCAGAATCAACTCCAGATCACGGGCACTCGCCAACTGCGGCATAACCGGAATATCCAGCCCTTGGGTTTCATCGCGCAGCGTCAGCACCTGGCCCAGCGCCAGCCCCCTGATATCCAGACTGAGCTGATCCCCCGCCTGCACCCTGGCATAATCCGCCGCGTCCACGAAGGTCAGGGGCAGGATACCGAAGTTGATGAGATTAGCGAGGTGAATACGCGCAAACGACTTGACCAGCACCGCGCGCACGCCGAGATAGCGGGGCGCCAGTGCCGCATGTTCACGGCTGGAACCCTGCCCGTAATTGTGACCCGCCACGATAAAACCGCCCCCAGCCGCCTTGGCGCGGGCCGGGAAAGTCTCATCCACCATGTGGAAGACAAACTCCGAAATGGCTGGCAGATTGGAGCGCAGCGGCAGCACCTTGGCTCCGGCCGGCATGATGTGGTCAGTGGTAATGTCATCTTCCAGCCGAATCAGTACCTCGCCCTGCAGGCTTGCCGGAGCGGCCTGCCCGGTGGGAAGTTTGGCGATGTTGGGGCCACGGATGATGTCCACCGGGCTGCCTTCGGCGGCGGGGGCGAGCACCATACGGTCATCGACCAGAAAGTGCTCAGGTACCGGCACGTGAATGGGCGCCAGCCCCAGATCGCGGGGATCGGTGATCACCCCGGTCAAGGCACAGGCGGCACAGGTTTCCGGGCTCGCCAGATACACCGCCGCATTTTTAGTACCGGAACGCCCGTAGAAATTGCGGTTGAAGGAACGCACCGAGACGCCTTCCGTGGGCGGCGCGAAGCCCATGCCGATGCAGGGTCCGCAGGCCGATTCCAGAATGCGCGAACCGGCCCCGATGAAGTCCAGAAGGCCGCCATCCCTGGTCACCATTTCCATCACCTGCCGCGACCCCGGCGATACCCCCAGGCTGACGCCATCAGCGATGACCTTGCCCTTGAGCATGCTCGCCACGGTCATCAAATCCGTATAGGACGAGTTGGTGCACGATCCGATGGCCACCTGCGCCACGGGCGTGCCCGCCACCTCGCGCACTTTCTGGACGTTGTCGGGGCTGTGCGGACAGGCGATGAGGGGCTCCAACTGGTCGAGATCGATTTCCAGCACCTCGTCATAGCCGGCATCAGCATCCGCCACCCACTCCGACCAGGAGGCATCGCGCCCCTGCGCCGCCAGGTAACGGCGGGTCACGGCATCACTGGGGAACACGCTGGTGGTGGCGCCCAATTCGGCACCCATGTTGGTGATGGTCGCCCGCTCCGGCACGCTGAGGTGGGCGACACCCGGCCCGAAATACTCAAAGACTTTGCCGACACCGCCCTTCACCGTCTTGTGGCGCAGCACTTCGAGAATAATGTCCTTGGCGCTGACAAAAGGCTGCAAGCGGCCGGTCAGTTTGACCCCGACCACCTGCGGCATATTGAGGTTGAAAGGCAACCCGCCCATGGCCAGGGCAATATCGAGACCGCCCGCACCAATGGCCAGCATGCCCGCTCCGCCGGAAGTCGGCGTGTGGGAATCGGAGCCCAGCAGGGTGCCGCCCGGCCTGGAAAATCGCTCCAGGTGCACCTGATGGCAGATGCCGTTGCCGGGACGCGAGAAATGTACGCCGTACTTCGCGGCAAAGCTCTGCAGAAAACGGTGGTCGTCGGCGTTCTCGAAGCCCGACTGGAGCATGTTGTGGTCCACATAGGACACCGACAGCTCCGTGCGCACACGCGGCAGGCCGAGGGCCTCAAATTGCAGATAGGCCATGGTCCCCGTGGCGTCCTGGGTCAGGGTCTGGTCGATACGGATAGCGATAGGGCTCCCCGCTTCCAGCGTGCCACTGACCAAATGGGCGGCAAGTATTT
>Ga0315298_1005116_pt1 | contig 18959 bp, 15 predicted proteins | sample WHS_1_MG_FD_203077 | JGI IMG/M metagenome (GOLD analysis project Ga0315298, IMG submission 203077) | Extremophilic microbial mat communities from Washburn Hot Springs, YNP, Wyoming, USA - WHS_1_MG | ecosystem: Environmental > Aquatic > Thermal springs > Hot (42-90C) | place: USA: Wyoming...
AGTGGGCTTTGTCAACCTCGTATACTTGTTTGACATAGTCTGCTGTCAAACCATAAACTTCGCACTTTAAACGGCGGATCATCTGGATGTTCTCTGTTAATTCGGGAATGCCTATAAACTGTGCTGATTCTTCAACACGTTTGTGATTGGTTAAATTCGTTAAGATCATGAAAAGGTAACCACAGCACCACTGGTTTATAGTATCCCATGCTTTCTTGAAATTCCCTTCCTCTTCCTGCCAAATAGCAATCATAAGCTTTTCGCTGAGCCACTGCAAAGCCGAGGCAAAATCTGTCGTAATAAGTCTATCATAGGTGATTTCCTGACGGAGTTGGTCGCGCTTTTCATTGATGACGTTCTTGGGATCATAAAGGATGGAGTCATCTCTGCCCAAAAGAAATGCTTTTACCAGATACCATGGTATGTATTGAGGAGAAGTATACTGGATTTTCTGCCAGCGATCAAGGGTTTCCCAGATGAAGTCAACACGAACTCCATTGCATAGCCGATGCTCGATAGCTGGACTATGTTCCGATTCGCTTGTGACGACGAAGATGTCCAGATCGGAAAAAGGCGTCACACAATCGTAAGATAGGGAACCGTAAAGCCCCACTCCGATGACTTCGTCACGTGCTTGCAGTTTCGCTGCCCATTGATGTGCTACCTGCCAGAGTCGTGAGACCATAACCCACTTCCTTCCTCCTTTATTAGCTTTCTCATAAATTAGAAAACATAAAAAAAACGATAAATAAAAGAAAAGATTGAAACACCCATAATATTTCGCTCTGAACCCCATGATTTATATTCTTTATGTTATCCTTTTGTCTCTCCGTCACCTACTTTCTGTGATAGCTCGAGATCAGACTTGCATCTAATATCATCCATTGGCTTCTGGCGTAATCTTAACGGTCTGAAATCCCCTAACTATTGGATTGTGGAAAGGTTCTATGCTTACTCCATTGGCAGTTGCGGTCTCTGCATAAAGATCAGTTTCCATAGGCTCTTGTGATGTAATTTTTACCTTGCCTTCGGATATATCAACAATAGTTCTGACAGGCAATCCTATATAGATCGGCGATTTTGTTTCTTTTGCTTTACTTATCGCCTTTGCCACACCATAAGCAGCAGCATAAAGTTCTGCTAATCTGACAGGAAGGCTTTTTTTACCAATAGCAAGCACTGGTATATTGTATTTTTCTTTTATTGATTTGGCTATACTTTGAAGTTCTGGAAGTATCAGTCTAAGAATTGTCCGTCCTTCGTTGCTTAATGGTATCTTATACAAAAGGTCTTCATCTTTTAGATCAAGAATATTTATTCCGCCAAGAGTTAAGTCAAGATGCACATAATCTGCCTTTTCTACTGCTAACATTTCTTCACATAACTTGAGTTCGCTTATTAACAGAGCGTAATCAGTTAGCGAATATTCCTTGTCCTTTGTTACTATATAAGATGGCTGTTTATATGGATGATCAACTATAATTCCGACCATTGATAAAATGTTTGTCGGCAAAAGGTTTTCGTTAAGAATTGAACATGCAGAATCTACGGTTGCTATTTTCATTTTTTTCTCCTTAAATTTCAGATGAATAGCTATCTCGTTGTTGATATGAGTCTTGTTCAAGCGATCTTATCCATTGATCTATACTTGCCTTGACAAATCTATATTCGTATCCTATGCGAAAATTAGGTATTTGATCTATTATCTCAAAAATCTTGTCAACGCTCATTCTGAGATAGCGTGCTAATTCTTCTACATCCATAATCTCTCCGTCAAGGAACGGAGAAACATAACCTCGCATTTCCTCAAGCTTTTGAACTCTCTGACTGAGACCAATAATCGCACTTCTTAAAATTTCAATCTCAACTTCTGGCGGTCTTTGAGCTTTTGTCAGCTTTTTATCAAGTTCAGAATCCCAATTCCTTGATGGCTTTATGGTTTTCAATTTTCTAAAACCAGCTAAAAACTTTTGGAGAGAATCAAGTTCATCTGCACAATCTGTGCAATTATCAAGATGTGATTGAATATTCTGTCGGTCTGTTTCACTTAATTCATTATCCAAAAACTCAACAAGTTTATCTTTAATCTCGTTACACGTCAACTTGACATCACTCCTTAATCTTTAAAAGGTGTAAGATAGCGTCGCAAAACCTTAACTGCATTGTTTTTCCTAGATGCTATGGTTCCAACAGGACATTGCATTATATTAGCGACTTCTTGGTATGATAGTCCATCAAATTCCGTCAGAATGAAAACTAATCTGTGTTCAGGTGAAAGCTTATTTATAGCCATAGTTAGCCTCTGCTCTATTTCCATACCGATTAGATTGTCCTCAGGGGAATTTCTCTTATCGGATAGGTATTCAATAAATTCACAGTCATTATCAGATATTGTTTCATCTATTGATTGCATAGAAGGCTGATTTTTTGCCTTAGATATGGCATTTAAACAAACATTCTTTGCAATTGTCCAAAGAAATGTGGTAAATTTCGCAATAGGCAGATATGTTTCAGCATTAGTCCATAATCGCACAAATATATCTTGGGACAAATCCTGTGCGGTTTCGTTATCTCCAATGAAGCGATAGACAAAGTTTAGAAGTGGGGCTTTATATCTTTGAACCAACTGTCCAAAGGCATCAGCGTCTTTGTCTAACTTGACTTTCATCATTAATTCTTCATCGGATAATATCATGCCATGAATACCTTTATTATTAATGATAATTTTAGGACTTGCCTTTTTATTTGTTTTAACCTTCTAATATACTTTAACAAATATTTGGAGAGAAAATTCAATAAAATTTTTGGAAAAGAGAGATTTAGAGGAATTTTATAGGAAATTTGATTAAATAAAAATTGTCCGAACTTTATGTTTGAAAATCGTATCAAACTTTGTCAACGTATTTTTCAAAAAGCTCTATATCCTTGTGTATCATGTCAGGATCATCTTTCAAGAAAAATCCGACGCAAGCTACGTCTATCTGACGCATACACTTGCCCATCGTTTCAAAAGCCTCTATAATAGGCTTATTTCCGCCAGCGAATACCTTATAATGAACAACAGGCTTTCTGATGGAGTTTATCACATCTAACATCTGTTTACGATCCTCATAGTCCCATTTTTCACCTACATTGATATGATGAGGACTTTTTGAGCGATCCGTGGGGTTATAATGACTGCACATTTGAAAATCTACATCTAAATTTTCGCTGATCCATTTATGCGCATCTGGATTATGACCTGCAAATCCTGCGGTCACATTAGCATCTCTCATCATATCCAACGCTTCTTTGAAGTTATCATAAAGCTTATTTGCATACCAACTATCAACAACTCCGCCGTGAATATAAGTGGCAGAAGCACCTAATTTGACAGCCATCCTGAGCCATTTTCGCCAAGCAGAATCGTCATTATGCTCAATGCAGACCTGAGCAAACCATTGAATAGTCCCGCCCTCTTCCCAATATTCTTTTATGATACCTAATATATGATCATCTGTTCTGCCAAAGAATGTGTTAATGCCTTCTTTTTCCGCAATACGAAGGGTTTGTTTGATTCGCTCAGGTGTATAATAATCTGTCATTTCTTTGCTACGTTCTGCTGTTTGATGAGAAAATCCACTAAACGGGTTTCCTCCAATACAAAGTCCAGAGACCTTTACATTGCCAATTTGAACTAATCGCATGTATTTTTCCTTCCATAGATTATCCGATGAGATATTTAAAAACTGCCTGCAAATTATCATCTGGGGAATATAAGTTTTCAATTTTAATATCATTTTCTAATATAATCGCAGGCAAACGAGAATAAAATTCATCGGGTTTGGTTGTCTCAATAATCAGGGCAGAGTCTTCTTTGCTTATATTTGTGCTGACAACATCGTCATATCCGACTAATATTGATGCAAGTAATCTCGGCTTATCACAATTTACATAGACATTATGTGGGTGTCTATCTATAAGCTCTCTTATTTCATGGACATCTCCTTCAGCTAATATGCGTCCATTGTTGATCAATATTATATTGTCAGTCATTGCCTCAACCTCGTGTAATATATGGCTTGATACGATAACTGATTTTCCTTCTTGTTCAAGTTGTCTTATTAATTCAATAGTATCGTGCCTTCCGAGAGGATCCATACTGCTTAATGGCTCATCAAGCAAGATTAGATCAGGGTCATGCAGTAACGTTTGGGCAAGCTTAATACGTTGTTTCATACCTTTGCTATATGCTCCGATCCTTTTGTCTTTATTGTCCAGCATATTAACAGTTCTTAACACATCTAAAGCCCGATCTTCTGCTTCTGATCTTGTAAAACCATTTAGCATCGCTAAATTTACAATGAATTGAAATCCTGTCATTCCTTCATAAAAGGCATCATGATCGGGGCAATACCCAATTCTATGATTGAGAGTATAGTTGTTCCAGATATGGTCGCCAAAGACCTTTATCTCTCCCCTATCTGGTTTAAGCAATCCCACTATTAATCTTATCAAAGTTGTTTTGCCTGCACCATTTGGTCCTAAAAGACCAGTTATGCCAGTATAAAGATTTAACGTTACATCATTGACCGCCATAACTTGATTATACCATTTGCATAAATTTTTCATTTCAATTATAGGGATCATTTGACTATTTCTACTCCCTTTATCTTCCTATACATAATCCAAAAGCAGATTATGGACAAGACCAGCATAATAACAAGTGACCATTGCCATTCTGAGAATTCGTCTTTCATACCAAATAGACCTCTGCCTATAATGCCGATGTTATACCAATACATAACGAAATTTGTCCAACTGCTCCTGAATATGACTTTAAGCAATCCGCTTACAACAGCTGATCCAAGAATGATAGCGACAAGAATAATAGCAGAATAGCGATAGTTTTTTGTGACAGATGACAACGCAAGAGTTAAAAATGTTATAGGCAGATTCAATACTAATGAATATGCTATTATTGAACCGATAAGCCAGTAGTTTTCACTAAGAAATGTTAAATCCTGCGAGAGAACAGCATATTCTATAAAAAGCAGTAAACATGGGACTGCGGTTATACATTCAAGCATTATCATTATTATCGCAATTTTGCCGATTATATAGTCTGAACGGGTCAAAGGTTTAGAGAAATACAATTGTAAAGCGTTACTTTTCATATCATTTGCAATAAGTCCAGAACCGCCGAAGACGCATATCAATAATATAAAAAACGTCTGCTGAAAGCAAAACCTAAAAAAGAAGTCAGGCGTCATTTGATTTAAGTTAGCCATAGCGCCGAAGGTGTTAAATCCGTATATCAACCCGCCAAATACAAAAAATTGAATTATAGCAGGAGTAAGTATAAGGATAATAAATAACTTTCGCCTTAGTATTACCTTCAAACCTTCATAAGTGATGACCCACCATCTAAGATAATGGGATTTTAGTTCGCCTTCCCAATGACGATAACTTTGATCATGTATAGGCATTTTTTATTCCTCTATGACTTTTGTAAAAACGTCTTCAAGCGAATATCGGGTTTGGATAAGTTGTCTGATCTGAATCCCGTTATCAAAAGCGATTTTAAATATTTCCTGAGTTCCTATATCCTCTGGCAATGAAATCCTAAAAAGATTTCGCTCAGATCTCCAAAGTTCAACGCCTTTGGATTTAAGAGTTGACAAAAAAACTTCGCCGTTGCCCTTAATTCGCACTTCATACATCTTCTTATGAGTAGCTTTTAGCTCTTGGATATTGCCTGTTATAACTAATTTTCCATCGCGAAGGACAATTACATCTTGACAAGTGTATTCAATATCAGGCAAAAGATGAGACGAAAGGATAATATTTATATTTTTTGATGATGAGATGTCTTTGATCAGATCAAGCATTTCTTGCCGACCTTTTGGGTCCATACCTGTTGTTGGTTCATCAAGTAAAAGCAATTCTGGATCGTGCATCAACGCTTGTGCCAACTTTATTTTTTGCCTCATGCCAGTAGAATAGGTTTCAATTGTCCTATATCTTTCTTCGTCCATTCCGACATATTGTAAAATCTCATGAGCGCGCTGGATAGCTTCTTTATTTGGCATACCACAGAGTTTTCCCATATAAGCGACAAAGTTAACGCCACTCATGCCTGCAATATAGCAATCGCTTTCTGGGACATATCCGATTTGCTTACGTATTTCCATTTTATTCTGGACTACATCCATCCCAAACACTTCGGCTGAACCATTCTGCGGTGTTAAGAGTCCTAGAATAGTTTTGATAAACGTAGTTTTTCCTGCACCATTTGGTCCTAAAAGACCGATAGCCCCTCCATTTATTTCTATGGAGAGATCGTCAAGAGCTACTACATCGCCATATAAGATTGATACATTATTGAATCTTACAATCAAATCTTAATTCCTTTATAATCATACTTATGCACTTTTGATATAGCTTCACCTTTTCATACCAAAATTTTTTCTACTGGTAATTCTGAGATGCTATCCGAAACCAGTATTTATCAAGGTTTGAATTAAGTGTTTATATGAAAATGCTCATTAGATAAAGCAAAATGCCACCTATGAAAAAGTTTGTCATTCCTGCCCCTACTCCCTGCTTTCGCAGGGACAAGCTTCCCAGGGGTAAACTGCATCAGGAATCCATTTCTTTGTTATGATTTTCCTGGATTCCCGTTTTCACGGGAATGACAAATGTGGAGCATTTTCATTTTTATATGGCTTTCTAATCCTTATGATAATTGGATTTAACTGGTTTTCAGAATTCTCAGTTCTATATAACTTTTGCTTTCGCAATCCTCTATTAACAAATTGTCCAATAAATTAGCATAAGCAGACCGAACTATGCCCAATTCCTTCTCTATCAATTCAGGATTAGCTTTTTCTTTATTTTGATCGGTTATATTGATCATTTTTAGCTTTCTCGGCGCAAGACATGCCATAAGATCGGGCAAATCGTAAGCTGTCAAAGCACCTGCTACCATTGCTGGAATTAAACTTGTCCTATAATAACGGTTCATCACAACAGAGCGATAGGAGATCAAAGGTTCAATCAAGGTAACATTTTTGATGGCATCTTCAAATACAGCGGAATGGAGCAACGCAGGACAGGCTTCCTTACATGCAATTGCCGAAATATCATTATAGTCAACATCTTCTCTGCTTTCAAGAAATCTAACAACTCTGACAATATCGCCTGCTTGGATAGCTAAAATGCTTCTTGCTATCTGAATAGAGCCAAACCAAACGCCATACCAAGGGCTATAAGCTGACTCTTCGGTATATAATCTGCCTGTCTCGCCAAAACCCGTTAGATCAGGAACTGCAACTGCAAAGCCCTTTTTTACCAATAACTCTATTTCCTCACTTCCAGCAGATTTGCCGTTAGGATGGATATAGATCATCGCAGGATGTTTTTTCCCATCATTTGGGATCGCCAAAACTAACGGGATGGCACATTTCCCCTCTCCTTCAATTACATATCTTTCAATTGAATATCCATCATGCTGATACCTGCCCATAAAAACTGATTTAGAAGCATGGTCAGGATGTATATATCCAGAAAGCTTTTTAGCTGAGCTTTTGACATTTTGCAGATGATTAGATAGGTTTTTGCGTGAATCTTCAAGGTTATCTATCAACTTTTTTGTCTCCGCACTGTTGAAATCAAAAACCGTTTTTCCGCCTAATGAAGTGGACACTTGACCTGTTTCAGTAACTTTGAGTTCCTCCGCGGTAAGAAATTCAACCTCTTCATCAAAGGAATTGCCCGGATTATTCAGATGCTTTTGGAAAAAGGCATACATAGCTTCGCGATTCTTGCGTGTAGAATCATGCGGGGCATCGTCTTCTGTCATACTGAGATTTTCCTCTTTGCCGAAAGCCTTATAAGCATTTTTTACCTCTTCGTAAGTCTCTCTTGCGCCCTGAATACTGAAAAAGTCCCGTGTTGTGGACATTATCAATATAGGCTTTGGCGCCCTTATTTCAAGCAAATCTGCATGGTCAATGCTGTTAGCGATCCCATGATAAAGGTTCTGTTCAGCATCTTGCGGACCGATTGACTCTAAAAGCCTTCTGAATCCTGTAATATAACACTCAGGGGCAGACGCATAGACTCTATCATCAAAAGCGGAAATATAAGTAGTAAGCGTCCCTCCGCCAGATATGCCATTAACTCCTATCCTGCTTATGTCCACTTCGTCACGAGTTGCTAAATAGTCAATCGCCCTTATGCCGTCCCATAACCTATAACGGGCAAAGGAGTTGCCAGAGAGAAAACATTGTGTCCCCATATAAGAATGCTCACATGTTGACCAACCGATGCGAGACCTGCCCTTTTCTGGATCAAAATATTGCAACCTTTCGCCTTGACTGATCGGATCATAAGTCAATACGACAAAGCCTTTTTTGACAAAGTTAAGTATGACCGTCTGATAAAGTTGTCCTCTGAAACCGTCGTCTGAATGCCCAATAGGATTTAATATCACAGGAGCTTTACTTGTCAGTCCATCTGGAATAAATAAGCAGGCGGTTACATAAAAATCTGGTCTGGATTCATATATTATCTTTTCCAATCTATAACCATTTTTCTTAATAACGCCAACTATTTTTGGATTTAATGGATTTTTTTCTGGAAAAGGTCCAACAATATCCATTAATATTTTTTTGACTTCCTGTTGCCTTTTAATCCATTGACCCTCTGTTTTCAACGTCGCTATCTTTTTTCTTCTATCTTTGAGAAGTTGGAAAGCCTGTTCGCTTATATGGTGATAAAGCATGTTTTGAGCGTCTGTCCATCGTTTCCAACCTGACAAAACCGAGAATTCCTCTTGTGTTATAGCCATTTTATTTCCCCCTAACTATTTACCTTGATAATCCCTATATGATCAGAAGTAATTCTGCCTATAATTGCACTTGCCAATGAGTTGGATTCTTGAAGTGATCTCACCAATTCATCGCTTTTCTCCTCAGATACAGATATTAACAATCCGCCAGATGTTTGGGCATCGCAAAGTATCATCTGTTGTTCATAAGAGATGTCGTTCCAGATTATATGATCGTTTAGATATTCATGATTTCGTATCGTTCCAGCAGGTATGATAAGGTCATCGGCGAGTTTTAATACTCCTTCAATCAAAGGTATTTTTTCAAAGCTAATCTCTGCACCTACCCCACTACCAGAAACCATCTCGTATAGATGCCCTAAAAGCCCAAACCCGGTTACATCTGTGCAGGCATTTACTCCAACTTTTATCATAACTTCCGCAGATGATTTATTTAGCTTGCTCATAACCTTTATTGCCATCTCTGCGGACTCTGCTTCTGCAATGTCCTCTTTCATCGCAGTTGTAATTATGCCAGTCCCTATCGGCTTAGTCAGAACGAGGACATCTCCCGGCTTTGCTGATGAATTTTTGATTATTTTATCTGGATGGACTAATCCCGTTATGACCATGCCATATTTCGGCTCGTTATCGTCTATGGTATGACCGCCTGCGATCGTTATGCCTGCTTCTTTTGCCTTATCTGAACCGCCTTGTAATATCTGCACGAGAACGTCAATCGGCAATTTCCCGACAGGAAAACCTGCAATATTAAGCCCCATAATCGGCTTTGCACCCATAGCGTATATATCGCTGATGGCATTTGCTCCTGCGATACTGCCGAAAGTGTATGGATCATCTACGATAGGCGTAAAATAGTCAACCGTTTGGACAACCGCTAAATCGTCGCTCAACTTATAGACTGCGGCATCATCTGACTTTTCATAGCCGATTATTATGTTTGGATCATATAGTCTTGGTATTTGATGCAAAACTTGCATCAGGTCTTTTGGACTCAGCTTGCATGCTCAGCCAGCACCATGACTAAATGAAGTTAGCTTGATCTTTTTATTGGTCATATTAATAACACCTTGATTTTTAGGAGTGTCACATTAAACCTTCACTTGCCAATAATTGTCGTCTTTTGATAACGTAAAGGATTTTGATAAGTCTTGGACAATAACGTTGTATGTCCCAAGAAATCCACAAAAACTGAACTCACCATTAGCGTCTGTTCGTCCTGTTGTTTGTGTCCACCATTCGCCTTTGATCATCTGCATAAGTTTTTCGTATATTGGCTTTGGTGATAGGTCTTTACGGACTAATCCAGCTGGCGCTCCTTGCCATCCGCCGTCCATAAAATCCCACCAAGTTATAGCAGAAACTGCTTGATGGCTGAAAAGCAAACGATAAAATTTTTCTACATATTCCAATTGGCTTTTCTCGCCCTCTGTTGTGCTATCCCAATCTTGATGATATTTATGCCAATCGTCATCTGTCTTTAAGTGTCCGCTCAGAACAGTCAATTCAGTAAAATGTAATGGGACGCCAAAACGTTTATATGTCTCGCATACTTCCCAAGCACGTTGGAACGTCCAAATCCCCTTGTGCATGTGGCTTTGAATGCCGATCGCATGGAAAGGCTTATTAGCGGATTTAAGCTTTTCTAACTGCTTTTCATAGCTTGGGGATATATTAAAGTCATTGACCAATAGAGTTGCCTTTGGGTTAGCGGAGTTAGCCCAATCCAAAGCTAATCCTACACAGACATCATCGCCGAATTTTTTTACCCATCTACCAACGGGATTGTCAAACCTCGCAGAGACAGTCGCCTCATTTATCACATCCCAAATATCAACAAGACCCGCATAATGTTTGACGATGTCTTTAACTCTGTTGCTTAATCTGTCCTCTAATACAGTCAAATCTGTTGGCGCCCATGCGGGAACTGTCTCATGCCAGACAAGCGGATGTCCTTTTGTCGTTATGTTAAGTTCTTGACAACGTTTCGCCATCCAGTCTAATCTTTCGTAATTCGGCTTGTCTTTTTCACGCTCAAAACCGCTCCAATAAAAGGGCAATGTCGCATAATTCAATAACGCAGAGAATTCACTTTCATAGGTTTCATTCATTTTATCGTCTTTATATTGTCCAAGTTGAAAGATATTACATCCGAAAAGAAAAGCATGTTTTGTCTGTTGGATTTTCACCTCCGCATTAGATATAGGATTGCCTGACGGATCGGTCACTTTAATAGTAACATCTGCCATACGATTACTTTTTATCCGCTCATCAGCACTTTCAAAAATTTCTTGTTCTGTCTGCATAATCATATTCTCCAAATTTTATTTGAAAGTTTTAAAATTCTACTACATTTTAGAAAATGACCTACTTTTTAATTCCTCCCCACAGCGTTGTTAGCTTATCTTTTGGGGCAACTGCAAGCCCTACTCCTTCAACTTTTACATCGTCAAAACTGGCGCTTGCGTTGTAGGTTGCTAATGCGATTCCACCGAAATCTATTTTAACTTCATCAGAAAATTTGAAGTCTTTTTGCAGTTTTCCGTTAAGATAGAGCTTTGCATTTTGACCTTTTATATCCACTTTTACTTCGTTCCAACTGTTCGCTTTGAGAGTATCGCCGGGAGTTTCTTCAAGAGCTTTTAGAGCAGGTGCTTGCCATATCTTGCTATAATTCCCACCTATGCCTATGAGCCAGTAATAATATGTGCTTTTGTTATTGAATGTATTGCCATCTGCCCCACCATCAAGTGATCCTACTCTGAACATCACACCCGCGTAGTTATTTGATGAAATTGGATTTATCCTAACGGAAAAAGTATAATCTACCCAGTCTTTGCTTCCAATAGCATAGCCAGATGCCCTATTTCTTGCCTCACCACCGCCTTTATCTGTTGCAGCAGCTTGGATATATTCGCCATTTTCAACTTTCCACTCGCCAGAGACCTCTTTCCAGTTATCAGCTTTGCCATCATTAAAATTTTCCACAAAGACGCAATAAGCAGTTATTGGAGAAAAAGAAACTATAAAGATCGCGAATAAAAGAATAATTTTTCTCATTTTGATTCCCTCCATTTCCCAATTTTGTTAGTTATGATATACTTCCTTACCCCCTTAAAGACAGTAACTAAATAACTACTATACTTAATATTTCTCAGCTTGTTTTGACATTACTAATACGAATCAACAGATTGATCTCCCCCGATAATTAAAATTCGCTCTTCAAATCAACTTAATGACTTGTCAATGAAAGGATGTTAATCGGTAAAGATTCCACTTCCAAATGTGTTAAGTCAACAATCTTGCTCGCATGGTCAATATCAATATCTGTGATGTTGCCATCAGCATCGAAATCTAGAACAACACCCGGTGCCACTTCAATTGAATCCGCACTAACTTTTTTTGATAAGTCAATATAAAGAGTATCAGTTTCTGGATAGTAATGAAATTTCATTTGTCACCCCCTTCTTATTAACAATTGAATTTCTTATGAATTATTATCATTCTCTCAAATATCAGGAGCTTTTAATAACGTATATTTTGCCGTTTTGAGCATAGAAAGAGATCACGCCAAAATCAATGTCTTTTACAACTATCGTCTCATCTGCTTCAACTCTTATAGGCACTTTTGCCCTCACCTGACAATTTTCATCAAGCGATGCACGAATAACCGCTTTCTCTAATCTGTGGTCTTTCCAATAGATGTCAACCTCAAATCCGCCTCTGGCGCGTAATCCTTTCACATAGCCATCTTTCCATTCCTTCGGCAACGCTGGCAGAAGATTTATCTCTCCCGCATGACTTTGGATAAGCATCTCTGCAATTCCCGCAGTTCCGCCGAAGTTTCCGTCAATTTGGAATGGTGGATGGTTATCAAAGAGATTTTTGAGTGTGCATTTCTCCAACAAAGCCCTTAAATTACTATAAGCCTTTTCTGGTTCTTCTAACCTAGCCATAAAGTTGACAAGCCAAGCCCTGCTCCAACCTGTATGCCCTCCGCCATGCGAAAGCCTGTATTCAAGAGACTTTCTGACAGCTTCTGTTAGATCGGGTGTTCCTCGCAGTGTTATCTGTCTACCCGGATGTAGTGCGTAGATATGTGACATGTGACGATGTCCCGGCTCTGGCTCGTCGTAATCCTCAACCCATTCTTGTAGCCGACCCGTCTTTTTGCTTATCTGCAAAGGTGCAAGTCGTTCTAATGCGGATTCTAACTCTGCTCTGAATTCCACATCAAAAGGTTCATCTTCGCTCAGTATATCTATCGCTTCAATGCAATTCGTGAAAAGATCGTGTATGATCTCCAAATCCATCGTCGCAGCATAGGTGAACATTGACGTTGTGCCATCTGGTTTACGAAAGCTGTTCTCAGGCGAATGTGATGGATTTGTTACCAATTTCCCTTCAACAGGTGTTCCCTCTGGTGCTTCTACAAGAAAATCAAGGATAAATCTTGCGGCGCCTTTCATCAATGGATATGCACGTTTTGCGAGGAAATCTCTATCACCACTGAAAAGGTAATGTTCAAAAGGATGTTGACATAGCCATGCAGACCCCATTGGCCATATACCCCATACACCATCAGCAGGCACAGTAAATCCCCATATATCCGAAAGATGATGGACGACCCAACCCCTCGCTCCATAGTGAATTTGGGCTGTTTTTCCGCCGGGTTCAACAAGCGTATCCATATAATCAAACAAAGGCAGATGACATTCCGCTAAATTACAAACCTCTGCAAGCCAATAGTTCATCTGTAAGTTGATATTTGTATGGTAGTCGCTATTCCATGGGGCGTTTATATGCTCATTCCATATCCCTTGAAGGTTTGCTGGAAGACAACCGGGACGCGAACTGCCCATTAGAAGATAACGTCCATATTGGAAATACAACGATATAAGATGGGGGTCTTCTCCGCCATTTTTGAACGCTTCCAATCTCTCATCAGTCGGCAGATTGACTGCATCAGTTATACCTAAATTGATCTCAACACGACGGAAAAGGCTCCGGTGATCAGTTATATGTGCCTTTTTAAGCTCTTCATAAGATTTATCGGGCAGATAATCTTGGCATCGCTTGTATGGATCAGCGCTTGTATCATTTTGATTGACGTAACTTGTCGCTGCGGAGATCAAAAGTGTAACTGAATCCGCATTTTTTATAGACATTTCCTCATCTATCACATTCACGTTTCCGCTCTCTACATCAGCTAAAACGTATGCACAGAATCTTACTCCTTTTGTTCCGCATTGACCGTGAAGCATCAAGCAATTGTCAGATACCTTTTTTGTTGACGCTTCCTGAGGTCTTGTCATTGTCCCTTTTAGTGATATACTCTTTGGTTTATCTGATTCAATCCGTATGACGATAACTTGATCTACCGCAGTTGCAAAGACTTCACGGGTAAATTTAGTCCCATTGACGCTATATTCGGTCTTTGCGATACCTGTATCAAGGTCCAATTCCCTACGATAATTCTCTATCTCTCCGTTAATCGGAAATTCAAGGGTTAGGTCGCCAAGTGTTTGATAGGATTTAATCCTATCTGGTATTCCCATCATCTTTTTAGAAGCTATTTCAGTTGCCTCGTTATTTTTGCCTTCAAACAGCAGTTTTCTTACCTCTTGAAGCGCGGAAAATGCTTCTGGATTGTTCCGATCCATCGCATATCCGTCCCAAAGCGTCTCTTCGTTAAGCTGAATCCTTTCCTTTTCTACCCCACCGAAGACCATCGCACTTATACGTCCATTACCAACTGGCAATGCTTCTACCCATTCTTTCGCAGGTTGACGATACCACAATATATATCTATCAAAGTTATCGCTCATAATAATTCTCCCTCAAAGGATTAAAAGCTGATGTTTATATAGCCACCATAAATGACGTTTGGATAAGAAACCTCGGGACCATCAACGAAACCATCAAATAATTTTTCTGGTTCACCGTTTTTTGAAGTGTAAGTCCCTGTCCACTGATTAGTTGCACCCAAAGTTTTGTTATAGATAAAAGAGAATCCGATGTTGAAATTCTCTCTTAAAGCTAATTCCAATCCAAAGCATGGAGAAAAAGATAATGCTGAGTTGTTAAAACTCACTGAATTACCATTTTTATCACTGTTTGATATATCTAATGCTTGGTATTGAAATAACGGCTCAATACAAAGGGCTATGTTTTTAAGATATATCTTTTTTATTACGCCTCCATATAGATCAAAGTATAGATTTGTAGGGCTACCTTCTCCAAAATTCATACTTAAATTATCAAACGATGTAAAACCTATATCTCCGCCGATGCTTGCATAAAGCTGTGGTATGCTTGTTGACCTTCCTAAATCATAATCAACGGAAAGATTAAGCATTATAAGCGGATTAGTTGTATCTTCTTTGACATTCAGATCGTATTTTGTTTTAATACTACCTGATTTAATACCAATAATTCCATATTTTCCGCTGATATTCATTCCAACTCCACTTGTTGCATATTCTCGGACTTCCATACCCGGCTCTAAACTGCCGATAACAGCCTTTCCATAGCTCAGATTACTTGGATTTGTCTTGTTGTCACCGACTTTTGTCACATAGAAGAATCCACGTTTTTCAACCTTGATCTGTTCACCATATTTGACATTTTCATAGACACGGAATTTTTGACCGACGTAAAGCCCGTCATTATTTCCTAATGGGAAACCAACTTTGCTTCCGACGGATTCTATAATCTGTGTTTTTAATGAAAAATCGTCAATCTTACGCGTTTCTAATTCTAACCTGCTGACAAAGCTATTGACTGCGTTCCTGAATATCTGCGTATCAGGATCAACCTTTGAAAATGGGTCTTGCCTATCGGGATAACCAGAAGCGGAACCTTGAATTTTGATCTCTTTTAATGGCTGTATAGTTGCTTTTTGACCATCTTGTGACATGACCAATTTAGACCAAATTACGCCACCTTCAAGATTGTAAGTTAATATTCTTTCGCCAGTTTTCTCATCTTTGGAATAATAATAGCTATAATCTGTTAGGACAACTAAACATATATAAGCGGAATTCATAACTCTTTCTATATCTTCACTTGTGATGCCAAGCTCTTTCGCTTTTAAGACGATAAAGGAATTTTTTTCTGCTTCGCTAACATATTGTTTTGCCCTGATCTTTTGCAATTCAGGGTCTGCGAGTATTGATGAAATCTTTGGTGCAATAGTCTCACTCATTAATTCAGATGACTGACGAAATAATGTATCTTCCAAAGACCTTTGTTGTCTAATTAGATCGTCTCTTTGTCTTATAAGGGAAGTTCTCTGGCGTTCGTATTTATCTCTCTCTTCTTTATTTTTCGCAAGCTGTATTTTTTGTTTTGATGCATCTCTTCCGCTTTCGGTAAGGGATTTTATCAGTTCTTCTTGGTCTTTGATCTGCTCTCTAATTGTTGTTAAATTGGCATCTATTCCGATAAGTTGTCTTTCTATATCTGCTCTTGCGATGGTAACTGATTCTAAATTTTTCATTGTCTCGCTGAAATAGGTCTCTCCTCTTTTCCAGAATTCAATTTCCTGTGATTCGGGCATATAGTTATAATCAAATCTCGGCATTTGGATTTGAAGCCTGATAGCTGATAATATTTCTTGACTTCGTCCCTGCGGTATATCGCTTGCAGATGGAGTTAGCAATGGCTCACTTATGATTGAAATTGATTTCCGACCGAATTTTTCAGCAGAATAAGTGTATTGTTGGAGAATAAGGGCAAAGATAAAAGATAAAACAATAATAGCCCTTTTTGAGTGGACACAGTTTAACATCCGTCAATCTCCCATTATTTTAGGTGTAATTCCCGAGAATTATTCTATTAGTGAATATGACTAATATTTCACCTACAATTTTTATTGGCAAAGTATAAATAAATTCAATGGATATTTACTATTTTATTCACCCCTTAATTGAAGCAAGTTCATTTACCAAATAGATATTCTCTTTTAATTGTTCTTCGCTAACCATGCCAACAGTCATCGCATCAATGTAAGGCAGACTCATGGCAAATTTGAAGCATTTTCGGACATCGCCATTAAGTTTCCCTTGTCCGATGACCTTCATCGCCAAGACATCTTTTCCCGCATCGTGTATTTCTTTCAAGACAGGCATAACATTGCTGGTTTTTGCGTCCATATTTGTATCGCTATAATTTATTCTGGCAAGCACTACATCAAGCCAATCAGCAGACGCAACTGTCTTCAATGCGCCAAAATCATGACAAGACATACCGATACCTCTCACAAACCCCTTATCTTTTGCTTCTTTAAGGGCATCTATTGCACTCGTATATCTTTTTAGCCAATCAACTTCAGTTATACAGTGCATAAGCAGAATATCAATATAGTCAGTATTGAACAATTTTAGAAATTTAGGTATAGCTTCACGGATATAATTCCCATCTCTTGAAAAAATCTTGGTTAAGATAGTAACAGATGATCTGTCAATGCCTTTAAGTGCATCAGCGATATGTGGATGACTGCCATATCCTTCTGCTGTATCCCAAAATGTCACCCCATAACTGTATGCGAGTTTAAGCAAATCCACTAATTTTTGGTGTCCGATCCTCGTTTGTTCGGAACTTCCGCCCCAGCCATGAGTGCCTGTGCCAAAGCCCAATCTTGATAATTTTATCCCTGTTCTTCTAAGGATTACTGTCTGCATTATTATCACTCCATTACAATTTAAAAACATATTTGTTTGACATTGTCGCCTTTAATGAGCTCAATGCCATCTTTATTTCCAATTTTAATCGGTTTTATTTTAAGATCGTAGGATTGATCATTGTATAGGACAGTCAAAACAACTAAAAATTTAATGTCACGACCATATAAAATCCCATTTGATCTAAAATCCCATTGCGGATACGGCGACCGTTTAGGCGAGACATTCCATAAATGATGCCATTGTTGACGAATGCTTAGGCAATTAATGCTTTTTCCTGTGTCTTTATCCTTCATCAAGACACGAGGAGTTAAAAATTTATAACGATAGTCAACTGGCAATATCGGATGTATGATTAAAGAGCATCTCTCGCCACGAACAGCTATTGTGCCATCATCATTTTCCGAGAACGGCAATTCGCTATGCAGAAGCCACTGGACATGTCTTTGAGTGCGGGCTTCTTTCAATCTGATGTCATCGTATATAACAAAACAGTTTGGCTTTATATAAATGACATGTCTATGAAACTTGTCAAGATAATCGTTATAAGCTGTTGTCGCATCTCCTTTGATCGTTGCAATGTTGTCGTCAGATGTGAAATCGTAAAGGCGACAATATGCGTCTCCGCCCTCTTCAAGATCAAAACTCATTCTATATCTTGGAGGTTGTCTTTGATCCGCTCCATCAACAACAATTGTATTGTGCCATGATGTAGAAATAGCAGGCTCAACACTTGTAAAATAATGGATTGAATATTGATCTGGTCCTGGGTCAACTACAAGACGTTCTCCATAAGCATCAATGAAAAAGCTGTTAAGATCAAGATGGCAATGCGACCATGCGTTTGAACCACCTTTCAAAATGAAGAAAACGGCGTCTTTGTCCCATCCAGAGCGAAAACTTGCGATATGGACGCTTTTAAAGAACCTATCTGTTGGCATATTCTCAGGTGATATTGGCTTAATATTTTGATCATAGTATAGCAAATCCCAAAATGAAATTGAACTCTGTTTTTGAACTGTGTCACCAAACCATTGAGCCAAACCATTTTTTGTCGCTGATGCAACTGCATAATAGAAATAACTTGGTCCTAAACCATTAGAGCCTGTATCTGAAAAATTCATAAAGCCTGACTGATCGGGACGCATCATATATAACGGATAATCAACGCATTTCTGCCAGAATTTATGAGAATAGAGGTCATCTCCACCGATATTTTTTAATGCAGAAACCATCTCTTGGACAGAGCGATAGCAAAATCCCCAATATCCGGGTCCTTCTATTCCAGCTCCCTCTTCGCCAGCTAAATCAAGCATTTTGATCATAGTGTTTGTCGCAACTTCTATCCATTTTTTAGCTTCTTCCTCGTCATCTTCCATCAGCACAATTCCCGCCAAGCCAAGTCCTGAATGAAGATGGCTGTTCCAATTTGAGTTTGGAGA
>Ga0315298_1005117_pt1 | contig 18956 bp, 18 predicted proteins | sample WHS_1_MG_FD_203077 | JGI IMG/M metagenome (GOLD analysis project Ga0315298, IMG submission 203077) | Extremophilic microbial mat communities from Washburn Hot Springs, YNP, Wyoming, USA - WHS_1_MG | ecosystem: Environmental > Aquatic > Thermal springs > Hot (42-90C) | place: USA: Wyoming...
ATTAAATCCATAATTTTTTAATGATTCAATAGTAGTCTTGTAATCTTTCTGTGGAATAACAATTAGCTTATAAACTTCTTCAGCATAACTTAAAGAGAAGGAAAATAGGAATGATAATATAATTTTTTTATTCATCTTTCCACCCTGAATTTAAAAATAACTCAAAAGTATCACAAAAATAATTATTTTTATCAACATTTTTTAGCTCTTCATACTTTTTAAAATATTTATCGTCATTATACAGAATATAAAACCATCTATAAACGCAAAATGGAGATTCTTGTTTCATTTGGTTTTGTTCATTCAGCTTAAAAGTCAATGGTATAAAACCTTCTTTTTTAAAGAATTCATCTATTGTTTTAAAAGAGTTACTTAATATTTTTACATCATAGTTTGCTAATAAAAAGTAAGGAATAAGTCTGTAAACATCCATGTTTATTTCTGAATTTAAGGATAACTTTTTTTCTATCAAATTAAATCTAACTGTATTTGTTAATGGAGATAAAGTTATTATATTATTCAAAAGGTAATCTAAACTAAGTTTAAATAATTCATCATCTTTAAATTCTTTTAAAATAAAGGGGATGTAATATGAAGGAAAAATTTGTACATCATATTTTTCATTAGTGAACCCGTATATTCCGGGTAATAAAAGGGTATTTTTTCTCTCTTTTTCATCTAAAACAATAACTATTAGCCTTTTTACGCTATTTTTAATTTTATTACAATCTTCTAAATATTCTTCGTTTTTCCATTTTAAGTACGCGAGTCTCAAAGCATATGCAATTAGCAAATCTCCATCAGTTGCGTTATTCTTATCTACAACTGCATTGTTATATAGCCAAGAAAAAAGATAATCCTCCCTAAGCATATTTAGCTCAGTCCATCTCCAAAGTTTGTAAAATGTTTCTTTGTCATCGTATATAACAGCTAAAACCATTCCGTATCCTTGGCTTTCTGAAGTTACTCTATTGTTATTGTAAGGGTCTATGATAAAACTGTCATTTTTAAAGTATCTATTTTTATATTCCTGCCATGAGAACTCCTGAGCTTTAACACTAAATAAACCAAACAACAAGGTTGCAACAATAAAAACCTTAATCATGTTAGATTTCACCTTCTAATCTTCTTTTCTCTCTTATATCAAGAAGTTTTTTGATGATTAAAGAAAGGATAACTACAATAGCTAAAAAACCAAGTATGAATTTTGTTGGAGAATATCCAAATTCGTATAAAAGTTTTTCAAAAAATGGCATATGTCCAATAAAATATGTTGGATTAATTTTATCACTGAAGTACTGATTTATGTAGAAATCCCAGATTGTAACATCACCTTTTATAGTTCCTGCATATTTTGGAAGGAATAAGCTGTATACAGCATTTGGAAGATTTTGTATATTCTCTGATGTGATTATTGTAATCGTTCTATCATTATTATACGGTGATTGTGTCATGATATAAAATACTTGATTGGTTAAAGCATTTTGATAAGTTAGTTTGGCTAATTTATTTTCTTTTTCTTCATTTCCGGAAATTTTAAATCTTAGACTTTCTTTGACAAGTTTTAATATAGGATACTTTAAATCTATATTGTCATCGGATATTTTAAAATTAGAATTTTTATAAAATTCAAATGGAAGATTTTTGCCTAAAGCAATAATATCTTTATCTTTAAGTTTAGAAACATCACTTGCTACGGTTAAACCCAAGAATGGTGTCAAAACCTTCGTTCCCATGTAAGCAGATAATGTTAATAATGATGTTATGTTACTTGGATCTTTCTCGGATAAATATATAGCTGTTTCTTTTAGGTCTGGATTAATTGAATATGGAAAAGCATCGGAAACAAAATATTCTAAATAAGGCATTTCAAACCAAAAAGGCAATTTTGGAACTTGAATATACGAACGCTGTGAAAAGATTGTTCCTCTGAGAGTATAAAAGTTTGGAGTTATACAGAAGCCCCCGCCGGGTGGCATCATAGCGTATTCAATTTTAAGCTTATTTTTCCCGGGAACCAATAAATAAGCCGGTATTTTAATATCCTCTTCTTTTAAAACTACACCATATTTTTTGTCCATCTTTAAAGATGTAACGTATTTATCATTTAAATAAATATTGATAACAGAGTCTTCTCTTGCGCCTGCTCCATAGTTGTACGCAAAATGGAATAATATTTTTTTCTTTCCTTGAACGAATATGCCAACCGGTATGCTAAATTCAATTTCCGCAGGTGGCGGGAATAGCCCTGATACTTTTATATCATCATAGCCTAAATCATAAAAGTAAACCTTTTTACCTAAGGGTATTAAGTTATTTGATTCGAATTTTTCTATTTCTGGATTTTTCCCTTGATAAATTTGATAAAACCTTCCGGTGAAAAGCTCATTTTTAACTTTTATAAAATTATTGATATTCTTTTCAATCTGGTCTAAAGAATTTCCTGAAATAAAAACTACTGCTTTCGTTATGTTATTTGGATTTGGAATAATATAGATATCCGGAAAGTTCTCATCTTCTAAATTTAGAAAATTTTTTATAAAGCTTTTTGTTCCAATTATAAACACGTCTCGGTCTGATGGTAATTCTTTATGATAACTTATAAGAATTCTTCTGTATCTTATAAAAGAGCCTATATATCCGGATAATTTTGATGCAAGTTCCAAATACTTATCTGTCGTATCTTCAGTAATCATTCCAATTCTAACAGGATTAAAGTTTTTCATATCCAAGACATAGTCTCTAATTAATAATGTATCTTGGAGTATAGGTTTTTCATCGTAGATTATTTTTATATAACTGTTTTCTAAATCTATCTTTGACCATAATTCTGGACTTCCTTCAAACTCACAACAATTAAGGCAGTAATGATGTATAGACCTTATTTTTAAATCATTAAAAGGTTCTAAATTATTTGTCGGCAATTTAATATCTGCAGTAACTATATCAACCAAAGGATTATATACAGATTGATAGACAAGCTTGTTATTCCAAAATACTGAAAAGTGACTCCTTTCTTTAACAAGGGCCGGAGATTTCTCTATTTCTATATGAAATATCATATCTCTTACGATAAATCTATTAGGAATTGGTACCTTTATGTTATATTCTGCCTCTATGCTTCTTAGCATTGGATTTTGAAATGCGATATCTTTTAATGGAACAATTATTTCGTTTGCTTTTGAAATAGATACAAAAATTAAATTAAGCCATAGTAAATATACAAAAATCCTTGCCGGTTTCATTGCTACACTCCTCTTCAACTATTTTTATGTTTGTCTCGAATATGTTAGAAAGTATAAGAGAATATAGACTTGCATAGAAATTACATAACTTAAAACTTGTTTTACCATGTAAATATCTAACAAACAAAGAATTGTAATGAAAAATATTGATATTTTTATTTTCTAGATTGATTTTTACTTGAGAGGTTCCTAAATCATTTAACTTAAAAAATATATTCAAATTTTCCCAAATTAGCTCAATATCTTCGTTTCCTATTTTATTTAAGTTTTCTAAATATACTCTATTTTGCTCATAAAAATTTTTTGCAACTTGAGATGTAAAATAGTTATAATCTTCAGAATCTGCCATGGATATCAAAGTGTTAAGAAAACTACTCAATATATCAAAATTGTAAGCTTTTAACTTTTCTGGCACGATTATTATATTCCCTTGATTTTGAATAATTTCACGTTTTTCTTCTTTTATCTCTTTAAACAGTTTCATTTAATTCTCTCCTTATCTTTTTATTTAATTTTAGCATGAATTTTTGCGTTAAGCCTTTAATCTCATTGATAAATTCCGTCGTTGCCATTTTATAGGCTTTCTTAAAGTTTTCTATAAATATTTTTGTTAGAAAGATTGTGGTTTGGATAGGATTCATTTCTCTTTCTTCTCTAAAGATTTCCCATCTGCTACTGTCAGCATAAACAACTTCTGTCAATTTTCTATAATCTTCTAAGGTATTTGCCTCAAACTGAGCTCTAATATTTTTTGAATTTGAATTTACAACCCTACCTTTTAAAATGAAAGGTAAACCCCTTACGTCCATGATAACAAACTCAATTAAATGATCCCTCACTTCCGACAAGTGATCTGTGATATCTTGGTCTGTCTCTACCCAAATACCTGTTAAGGATATATCCTTAACTTTTCCGGAAAAAACTTGAGATTTTGTATAAACAATAACATCATCTTTTGCAGGTATTCTAAATGCTTTTCTTCTTTGAGGTCTTTCACGAAGAACGCTAATTCCAATACCTAAGATAAATATGTCAAAAATTTGCCAGAATAAAACTACTAATACTGTACCTCTTTCATCCGGATAGTTGACCCATCTATAAAAACTGAAGAAAAAAGATATCAAAATAATATTGAACAAAATATACACCGGCTTATAAAAAGGTGATAAAAATTCTTCTTCAAGGTTTTCTCCTTTTGGGGTAACTTTAAATGTTGGCTTTCTCGGGCTTAGTATAACGCTTATAATAGCCGGGAGAATAAATATGGACTGAATAGCCTCGTATATTTCTGAGAAAAAGTTCCATCTAACCTTTGCATACAAGTAATAAGATAAAACTATACTCATTATAAAGTGAGGTATAGCATAGCTTGCTGCTTCTTGTATATTTGCTGTATAAATCTGAGCACCAAACATTGGATAAAGTATTGGTGCTATTAAGAACACAAACCTTGCAAATCCAAAAAACCAAAAAATATTTGCATTTAAATATCCTAATCTTTGGTACCACTTTAAGCCTTTTTTAAATAGAGGATTTTTAATTGTATCATTCCTTGGGCCCATCTCGTTCTTTGGATTACAAATGCAGAAAATGTTTCCGGATGTAGTCCATAGATCATTGGTCTACCATAGTAAGCACTATCATATCCAAGAGAGTGTAGCTCTAAGGCTGTTTCTGCGTCTTCCGTGACGGTTGTACCCTGTATTCCGCCAACTTCCTGTAGATATTTTCTTCTCAGGATAGCTGCAGACCCACAAAAGAAAGCTGCACTCCAAAAATCTAAACCTTTTTGAATATGTTTATAAAACATGTCAGCTTCCGACGGTACTATTCTGAAAATTCCTAAGTTTTTTTCAAGTGGGTCAGGATTGTAAAAGGAGTGTGGAGTTTGTACAAGAAATAACTTGGGATATTTGTTAAAAAACCCTACTGTTCTTTTTAAAAAGTCTTTCGCAGGAACGTGGTCACAGTCAAGAATTAGGATTAAATCACCATTTGTTTTCTTTAATGCCTCGTTTATATTTCCAGCTTTAGCATGAAGGTTTCTTTCTCTTGTAAGATAATGTAAATTCCCACCAACTTCATTCACAAAGTCTTTCAAAGCTTGGGATCTTTGTCGGTTTTCTTCTCTTTTAACAGGGTCTGGGTCGTTTAATTTTTGATTTGTTCCGCCATCGTCCAATATATAAACATTAAATCTATCTTGAGGGTAATCCATAGAAATAGCAGCTAAAGCTGTTGTTTTAACTATCTCTACAGGTTCATTATATGTTGGTATAAATACATCTACAGTCAAAAAGTCTTCTTCTTTCTCTAAGTTTATATGGCTTCTTTCTAATAATCTTAGAGATATAAAAGACCCTAAAAGTAAGATAATGATTGAATACAGCTCAGCTAAATATAAAATTACCGATGCTGCAGCATTAAATATTCCGTCATCTAAGTTGATGGTGTTAAAAGTTCTCCAATAAAAATACCTTAAAGAGACAAAAACCCCTACTAAGATAATAAATATTTTAATAGACTCTTTTCTGTTTTTTATAAAAATTAACGTTAAGAAAAAAATGACCAAAAATGATAAAAACTGAACCCATAGCGGTGTTGGTGTAGTGATAAGAAGTATATACAATATAGAGACAGGGAAGAGAAGAATTTTAAGCCACTTTTCGGATAAATATTTATGCAAATAATCTTCTATTTTAATTAAAATAGCAATGATATCTGCTTTTTTAGATTTTCCCATTTTTACTTTTTAAATAAAAAAGTTTTTAATATTTGTACATTTTTAATATTTTGACTACTAGACACAACATCTTCATTTTTAGATTTAATATCTTTGAGCGTGTTTTTTATATCCATGCTTTCTAAATTCTGATTAATATAACTTAAGATAGGATAATTTTTTATGATTTTATTTAATTCATTTTCTAATGCATAATCTTTCGTATTTATAATAACATCACTTTTGACTATGGAACTTTTACTCTCTTCGTTTTTTTTAAACATTTCTCTTATGTTTTTTATGTCCATATAGACCCCCCAAAAATTTTATGATGCTTATATAATATCTTATCGTAAAAATAAATTTTTTTTTACACTTTGGATGAGAAATTAAAATTTTTTTAAATTTAAGAATATAATCTTCATCTCCGTTTTCAACAAATGAAATGAGGACTTTATTCTCTTTAGCTCCACAGTAATTGGTATAATTTTTATCATACTTTAAACTCATGGTAGGAGAAAAATTGAATTTTTGCTATCTAAATTTAAAAAATGAAAATAATTATTTAAGGGCTGGTGCGTTGGTTGTTGATGAAAAGACAAAGCCGGTTGAGTTTAGGATAACCTCCAAGGTTGAAGTAAATGACCTGCAAAAAATTCTTTATGGAGAAACTTTCAAAGAAGGTGTAATCATAGATAAGGTTTTACTTGAATTGATAAATAGTTTAGAATCAGATTTCGCTGCAATTATTATTTTAGATAAGAATCTTCTGTCTATCAGAAAAGATACAAAAAAGCCTGTTTTCCTATTTGAAAAGCATGATGAGTTTAGACCAAAAGAAAAATATGCTATCAAAATTCAAAATATAACCGGTAAGTTTCCGGCTTTAAATCTAAAGTTCTTTCCCGAAGATGAGAAGGTAGCAAATCAAATCGGCAGAGTTTTAAATGATATATATAAAAACATTGATATATTAGAACCATTCTCAAGAATAATAAAAGCTATTGAATATATTGAATCAGAAGGGTTAAATGATTAAGAAAGTAGATTTTGAGATAAGAACTCCTTCTGTTTTCAAAATAGATAATTTTGATAAAAGAGTTTCAATAAGTGATAATCTTTTTAAAGATATTCCATCTATAAAAGATTCTGGCAAAATTTATGACTTAAAAAAAGGAAGTTTTATTTACAACTTACCAAAAAAGTCTGAAAATAAGAAGAATGTTTCAGACAGTACTAAATATAAGACTTTATCATTGTTTGATTATGTCAAACCGATACTCATGCCGGATATAGATGTAGATTTGTATTCAGAATTACATTTTCCCTCCCCGCTTTTTGATTATCAGATACAAGGGATAAAATTTTTACTGTCTAACAAATCGGCACTCCTTGCAGACCAGATGGGAACGGGAAAAACAGTAATGACAACTACGGCTATCAGGATACTTTTTATAAAGGGCTTAATAAAAAAAGCTATGGTGGTTGTTCCTTCAAATCTTATAAATGTATGGGAGTCTCATCTTAAAAATTGGGCTCCAGAACTTCAATTCTTAACTATCAATGATACAAAAGATATGAGAAATATTCTTTGGCAGATAAAAGCCCATGTTTATATAATTAGCTATGATACTTTAAAAAACGATTATAAAGAAAAATTAGTATCATTAAAAGACTTTTCAAAAAATCTTGACCTAATAGTTTTAGATGAGGCTCACAACATAAAAAATAAGGATACATTCAAAGCAAAAGCCGTTAAAGGTATTTCTAAGAATGTCCAGTATAGATGGGCATTGTCAGGAACACCACTTCAAAACAACATAAAAGAACTTGTATCTTTGCTGGAATTCCTTATACCAAATCAGAAGTTTGATAATCTTACGATTGAAGAGCTAAAAGAGTTTTTAAAATCCATTATGCTAAGAAGACTAAAAAAAGATGTTCTTTCACAGCTTCCGGAAAAGCTACCGCCAGAAATAGAAAAATTTGAGTTAAGTCCAATACAAAAACAGTATTACGAAAACTATTTAAACTATGAAAGAAGTAGGCTTTTAAATCTCTACGAAAGAATTAAGTATGAAAAAAACTTTAATTATATGATGAAACAAAATTTAATCTTTTCATTACAAAAACTTAGACAGATTTGCAATTTCCCGCCAGAATCAATCCACAGTCCAAAGGCAGAAAGGTTGAAAGAAATAATCAAAGAATTAGCTGACCAAAGAGAAAAAGTTGTTATTTTTACAAACTTTGTAAATGAAGGTGTTGACAAAATAATTAAAAATTTAAAAACGATATTACAACCTCAGCAGATAGTAAGTTATCATGGTTCTTTAAAACCGGATGAGAAATATTTAGCCGTTAAAAAGTTTGTAGAAGATGAAAAATGTTTAGTTTTTGTAGGAACAATTAATGCAGCAGGAGAAGGATTGACGCTAACATCAAGTAGCTATGTAATATTTTTTGATTTACACTGGAATCCGGCAAAAATGTGGCAGGCAGAAGACAGAGTACATAGAATAGGTCAAAAAAACAAAGTCAATATTTACACATTCATAACTCAAAACACAGTAGAAGAAAAAATCTTGCAAAAGCTTGAAGAAAAACGAAGCATGATAAACAATGTTATCGACGATGTATCTTCAGACATAGAGCCTGTATCACTGTCAGATTTATTAGACTTTATAGGTCTTTCTCCATCTGTTATATAATATTTTTTTACAAAAAACCAATGAAGGAGTTTAAATGTTTAATAAAATCGGTGCTATAATTTTATTTCTATTCAGTTTTTCATTTGCAGACAGTTTGATAGTAAATAAAAAAGGTTCATCTACTTACATTGAGTACTCACAGTTTTTATTAGCACAAGGCGAGACGATAATTGGACCAATTCAGCTTTTGCCAATGGCTAACACTGATGATTTGGTTATAAAACCATCAGATAGCAGTGTAAAAATATCCGGATACATGGTAGAACCAACAAAAGAAAACTTTATAGAAAATCTTATTGGGAAAACCATATCTATTGAAGGAGATGGAAGATTAATACGTGGAACTGTCATATCTGTAAAAGATAATTTTATAACCTTAGATACAAAAAACGGTGTAGTAGTAACCACTTTACCAACATTTCCAAACAGACTTTCATCTTCTTTAAAGTGGCAAGATATTCAAGCACCAAGAGTAACGATAAAGCTAAGCTCAGATAAACCTGTTTCAGCCGGAATAAATTTAATTTATCCAATAAATGGATTTAGCTGGGATGTGGTTTATACTGCCGATATATCAAATAATAAAGTTGTATTAAATGGATTTTACAAGATAGTAAACAACACACCTATAAGATTAAATGATGTAGCTTTATACATTAAAGAAAATGAGAGAGTAGTGAAATTGTACGATAAGACAGTCATTGAACCTTATACATCAAAGCTTGTAAATATTGACAGATTAGAGCTTCCTTATTCTAAAGTAAACACCATAAACTCTAAAAAATACTTTCCGGATGGCAAGGTTGCCGTATATAAAAATAATGTATTTGTAGGTTATGGTAGTATTCAAAATAATATTCTAAGATTACCGTAATGGCTGTTTTGTACGTTGTTGCTACTCCCGTCGGAAATCTTCAGGATATCTCGTTTAGAGCCTTAGATACACTTAAAGAGGTTAAATATATAGCTTGTGAAGACACAAGACAAACAAAAAAACTGCTGAATTTTTATGGCATAGAAGATAAGCATCTAATCAGCTATCACGAGCATAACGAAGAAGAAGCATCAGAAAAGATATTAAAGATTTTAGAAAAAGAAGATGTGGCATTGGTTTCTGATGCTGGAACTCCGTGCATTTCAGACCCTGGTTATAGAGTTGTAAAAAAGGCAAGAGAAAATAATATAAAAGTTGTGCCAATTCCTGGCCCATTTGCAGGAGCTGCGGCACTATCTGCCTCAGGATTACCATCAGATAAATTTCTTTTTTTAGGATTTCTTCCACAAAAAAGGTCTCACAAAGAAAAGGTTCTGAAAAAATATATAGAGTTAGATACAACTTTAATAATTTATGAAAGTCCAAATAGAGTTATAGATACTGTCAATCTTATAAAAGACCTTGATGAAAAAGCTAATATCGTCGTTGCAAAGGAGCTTACAAAGATTCATGAAGAGTTTATCATTGGAAATCCTTTTGAAATTTTAGATTTTTTTGAAAAAAATCCAGACAAGATAAAAGGTGAGTTTGTTATTCTTGTCCATCCATCAGAAAAGGAGGCTACTATAGATGAAGATGAAATAAAAAGAAGAATAACAGAGCTAAAAAATCAAAACTTAAAGTCAAAAGAGATAGCAAAGATTATAGCTGATGAGTATAACTTACCTAAGAATCATGCATACAAGATGGCATTAGAAAGTGGTAATAAAGGCTGAAAAATGTTATGATAAGGTTTAAAAAACCAACATCGTCATTCTGCAGCCGGCGAATAATCTCATGTTTTTTAAAGTCAAAAGGTCAAAAGAGGAGATTCTTCGGCTTTACATCTTCAGGATAATAGGAAAAGACAAACTTACAGAAATTTTGAAACAGTCTCACTCACTTCTTACATTTAACACCTCGCTCTTAACTTCTTGCGTATAAGAGAATATTTATTCTTATAAATCAATTTTCAATATCTGCTTCATTAAATTAAGATCAATTTTTCAATTTCTTAAGAGAAGGTAGGGTGCTCCAAAAATCCGCATCAAATCCACATCGTCATTCTGAGCGAAGCAAAGAATCTCATATTTTTCCTTTTCAAATCAAAAGATCGAAAGAAGAGAACCCTCGAACTTAAGTCCTAAGATGACGGACACGGTAAACTTATAAAAATTCTGGAACACTCTCGTTTCTTAAGATTGCTTTGTCACAAAAAATTCAAACTGTGTTATAAAACTCTTGCAAACTTTCTTATTTTGAGTTATCCTAATTTAAGAAATTTTATAGAGGAGAGTCAATAATGACCACAGGTTATTTAGGACTAACGATTTTCTTCATACTGGCTACCGCAATTGGAGTAGTTCTATTGGTTATAAACAGACTTCTTGCACCAAAGACACCAGAACCTTACGAAGGGTATCCTTACGAATGTGGTGTTCCTCTTTACGATAAAACAACGTGGATAACAATCGACCAAAAATATTATCTTCTTGGATTGCTTCTTGTACTTTTTGACCTTGAATCGGCTTTTGTATTTCCTTGGGCGGTTATTTTTAGAGAAGTTGCACAGGTTGCACCCGGTTTTATATTTACTGAAATGTTTTTCTTCTTAGGCATATTGATTCTTGGTTATATCTATGCTTGGAAAAAAGGAGCGTTAAAATGGCAATGAAAAGTAGCGGAATAATCTTAACAACAGTCGAAGAAGTTTTAAACTGGGGAAGAAGGAACTCTTTATGGCCTGTATCTGTTGGTTTAGCATGCTGTGCTATTGAGATGATGCACACAGCAGCTTCAAGATTTGATACAGACAGGCTTGGAATCATATTCAGAGGTTCTCCGAGACAATCAGACGTTTTAATCGTAGCCGGAACGGTAGTAAATAAAGTTGCTCCTATGCTTAGGCTCATATACGAGCAAATGCCAGACCCAAAATGGGTTATATCTATGGGTGGTTGTGCATCCGCCGGAGGTCCTTTTCCCACATATTCAACATTACAAGGAGTGGATAGAATAATTCCTGTAGATGTTTATATTCCAGGCTGTCCGCCAACACCACAGGCTTTACTCTGGGGAATATTAGAGCTACAGAAAAAGATAAAAGCAAAAAAAGAAGGAAAAGAGCTTACAGAAATTCCTATAAAAATTCCTCAAGAATCAAAGCCTATCTCTAAATAGCAGGGAATTATTTTGACATGGATAACTTTAGATAAAGCTAAAAGGATAAACTCTGTTTTTAATGTTAAAATTGGCAATTATAAAGACAATGTATGGGTAGAAATAGAAAAAGATAATTTAATCAATCTTTTGAAATTTCTAAAAGATGACCCAGACTTTTCATTTAAAATGTTTATCGACTTTACAGTCGTGGATTATCCATATCACAACCCAAGATTTCAAGCGGTTTACATCCTTTACTCTCCAGAATACAACGAAAGAATCATAGTCAAAACTTGGACTGATGGTACTCTGCCATCTTTAATAAATCTTTGGAAAGGTGCCAAATGGGCTGAACGAGAAGCCTATGATATGTTTGGCATTAAGTTTGATGGTCATGACAATTTGGTAAGAATGTTTTTATGGGAAACTTACCCATATTATCCACTTAGAAAAGATTTTCCAAAAGAAGGAATTAAAGATACATATCTACCCTCTTTAAATGAAGGGAAAAATATTCCCAGTCATGACTATGACCCATACCATACCGCTGTACCAACGCTTGAAGACTTAGAAATAACAGAAAGGAAAAGAATCAGAAAAAAAAATCAAATAGTTTTAAACTGGGGACCACTTCATCCCGGAACTCACGGGACAATTTGGTTCTTATTTGATTTAGAAGGTGAGACAATAAGAGAATGTGATATTATTCTTGGGCAACTTCACAGAGGAATTGAAAAACTTTCAGAAGACCTTACGTATACGCAGATAATTCCATATACAGACAGAATGGACTACATCTCGGCTTTATGTTCAAATATAGCTTATGTTAATGCAGTTGAAAAACTTCTCGGAGTCCAGCCGCCAGAGAAAGCTAAATGGATTAGAACCATGCTGGCTGAACTTCAAAGAATCAATAGCCATCTGCTTTGGCTTGGCACAACCGCCCTTGACCTTGGTGCTTTGACAATGTTTTTATATACATTTAGAGAAAGAGAAAAATTAATGGATATTATAGAAGGAATAGCAGGCATAAGGTTAAACTCTTCCTTTTTAAGGATAGGTGGCGTTAGATATGACCTACCAGAAGGAGCGTTGGATGTAATCAAGCATTTTATTAAAGATTTCCCATCAAGAGTTAAAGATTATGAAGACCTTCTAACTAAAAATAGAATTTGGATAAGAAGGAATAAAGATGTAGGAATAGTAAGCAAAGAAGATGTTTATCAGTACGGACTTACTGGTGTAATGGCAAGAAGTGCCGGCGTTCCTTACGATATTAGGTATATCCAACCAACAGATGCATACGCTGATGTTGATTTTGAAATTCCTCTTGGAACAGTTGGTGATGCTTATGATAGATATTTAATTAGAATGGAAGAGATGAAGCAAAGTTTGAGGATAGTTCAGCAGTGTGTAGAGAAGTTAGAAAAACTAAAGAATGATAAATATGTAGCAACAGATAATCCTTATGTACTTCCAACGTTGAATGAAGTTTATATGTCCATAGAGTCCATGGTTAAAGATTTTACATTGAGAATTTATGGAGAAAAAGCACCGGTTGGAGAGGTTTATGTTTCTGGAGAAAATCCAAGAGGTGAGCTTGGTTTTTATATCGTAAGCAGAGGTGAGGGTAAACCTTACAGATTGAGAATAAGGTCCGGTGCATTTTATAATCTTCAAATCTTTCCGGAGCTGATAAAAGGAAGAACAGTAGCTGACGCAGTTGCTCTTCTTGGAAGTATAGACCCGGTTGTTGGCGAAACAGATAGGTAATAGTTTAATAATCTTTTTTAAAGTTAAAACATGTCGAGGCAAGAAATTATGGATTTTAATAAAGCTAAAAAGAATATCTTGGGTGAAAAATTAGCGGTTTTTATAGAATTTGAGAAGAGAGCCTTCGGACATATGTCCTCGGGATAACAAGGAAAGGTTGACCGATAGGCATTATAGGAATGGAAGCCTTATTTATCATTCTGAGAGAAGCGAAGAATCTCATTTTTCCTTATTTTAAAAGATGAGATCCTTCGGCCTTCGGCCTCAGGATGACAGGAAAAGGTTGATTGATAAACATTAAAAAAGCAACCTTATTCGTCATTCTGAGCGTAGCGAAGAATCTCATTTAAAAAAAACATGAGATCCTTCGGACTTCGTTCTCAGGATAACACAGAAAGACAAATTTACAAAAATTTTGAAACGCCATTACTTTCTCTTACAGCTCCCAAAAAGTATTTAAAAAACAGTTTAACTAAAAATTCAACATCTTAACAACGATTAAAAATTATTCATCAAAACCTTAAATAAATTTTTTACTTTTTAAAATAAAACAGTGTTTAATTTTATGTAGTAATGTGTTAATATAATTTAATAAAATACAAGGAAGAGGTTTTGCATATGGAGATGCTTGGAACGATAATAGGTCTAACGATTAAATCTCTTGTCTTTGTTGTTGGAATGTTTTTGGCAGCGGCATATTTAACTCTTATTGAAAGAAAGTTTGCAGGTCATGTTCAGCAAAGACCGGGACCTCTCCATGTAGGATTTCATGGACTTCTTCAGCCAATAGCAGATGCTCTCAAAGTTTTAACGAAAGAAGATTTAGTCCCAAATAATGTTGACAAAGTTTTATTTTACCTTGCTTCGCTTATGGCATTCGTTCCAGCTATCATGATACTTGCGGTTATTCCATTTGGGGAGCCTATTCAGGTTTTTGGATTTGAAATAAAGCCATATATTACAGACCTTAACATAGGATTAATCCTTGCCCTTGCGTTTGGTAGTATAAGCATTTATGGAGTCATCTTTGCCGGGTGGGCTTCAAATAGTAAATATCCAATGATAGGTGGTCTTAGAAAAGCTGCTGTTTTAATAGGTTATGAGGTTGCCCTTGGATTTGCAATGGTTGGACCAATTATGTTAGCTGGTTCTTTTTCTCTTAAAGAGATAGTATACGCTCAAGATGGATTTTTTGGTGCGTTTATCTGGTATCAGCCAATCGCGTTTATTGTTATTCTTTTTGCCATATTGGCGGAGACGGGAAGAACGCCGTTTGACGTTCAAGAAGCAGAAGCAGAACTTGTATCAGGATACAACACAGAATATTCAGGAATGAAGTTTGGTCTATTCCCATTGGCAGAATGGTATATAGGTACTTTTGTACTTAGTGCCATAGCTGTAATCCTATTCTTTGGTGGCTGGAAAGGTCCTGGGATCTTCGGACCAATATCACCATTTATATGGTTCTTCTTAAAAGTATTTATGATGTTTATGTTCTTCCTATGGGTGCATTGGACGCTTCCAAGATACAGAGTAGACCAAATTACCGAAATTGCTTGGAAAGTAATGCTTCCATTGTCATTATTAAATATTTTCATCACTGCGATAATAATTTTAATCAAGGGTTAGAATGGTTAAAATAAAGTATTTAGAAAGACCAAGCTTAAGCATATGGGAAAAAATATTTTTCATCGATTTTATTAAAGGTTTAAAAGTAACTTTTAAAAACTTGTTGCAAAAAACAATTACAACCAAATATCCTTATGAGAAATTGACTCCTCCAAAAAGATTCAGAGGTGTACATGCTCATAGAGTAAAAGATGGAAATGAACCACCATCGTTTAGCGTATTAGAAAAATTTATGGATATTGAAACAGGTGAAAGTAGGTGTGTTGCCTGTTATATGTGTCAGCAAGCATGCCCGATGCCTTCATTGTTTGTTATAGAAGCAGAACAACTTCCAAACGGAAAGAAAAAAGTTAAAAAATTTGAAATGAACTTATTAAACTGTCTATACTGTGGATTGTGCGTTGATGCATGTCCGGTAGATTGTTTGATTATGACAGATATATACGAAATGGCACAGTATCAAAGAAAAAATTGCGTAATTCATATGGAAGATATGAGCGAAAGAGGAAAAGATTTTGATAGAAGAAGATTAAAAGAACCGGATAGAATATGGATTGATGACTCAGAAAGAATTAAGTTATGGGGGCAGGTCAAATGGAGTTAAGTACAGTGGCTTTTTGGGTTTTATCTACAATAGCAGTTATATCAGCCATAGGTGTTGTTTTCTTTAGAAATATTGTTTATGCTGTACTGTCGTTAATCTCGACATTAATAGCAATTTCGGGACTATTTTTCAACCTTGGAGCGGAGCTTGTAGGAGCGCTCCAGATCTTAATCTATGCGGTAGCAATAGTTGTTTTCTATGTTCTTGTGATATCAACAGTACCACAGTATAAAGGTCAGGCTATCGACCCAAAATATACTTTACTTTCTCTTCCATTTGGATTTATTCTATTTTTAGAACTTGCCTATGTGTCTATTTATGGTTTATGGGCATCTAATAAAGGCATATTCTCTCCGGATATTTTTACAAAAGTATCCAATGCAAAAGCTGTAGCATCACTTTTATTTACTAAATATCTCTTCCCATTTGAAGTTGCCTCTTTAATTCTTCTCGTTGCGATGATTGGTGCTATATTACTTGGAAGAAAAGATATAGTTGAAGATGAGAAAGGAGGGCAGTAATGGTGCCATTTGAATACTACGTAGCTTTGAGTGGACTTCTTATGGTTCTTGGTTTAATTGGTGTGATAGTCAGAAAAAATATTATTGCGATGCTATTATCAACAGAGCTTATGCTAAACGCAGTAAATATAGCATTTGTTGCCTTTGACATGAAGCTTCATGAGGTGGTAGGTCAAGTATTTGTATTTTTTATCTTGACTATAGCAGCTGCTGAAGCTGCAATAGGTCTTGGCTTAATAATGGCAATCTACAGAATGAAAAAAGACGTTGATGTAGAAAAACTAACAGAGCTAAAGGGGTAGTAGCATGGAGTACTTATGGATTATACCGTTTTCACCTCTCGTTGCATTTATAATCATAGGACTTTTTGGTTACAAGTTTTTAAAAGAACCATTATCCGGAATCGTTGCTGTTATAGCAGTTGCCATCTCAGCAATAGCATCAGTAAAAGGTTTTATTGATGTTGCCGGGTCTGGAAAGTATTATGATTTAAAGCTTTTTAATTGGCTTACCATCGGCGACTACTCAATATCTGTTAGTATATTTTGGGACCCACTTTCGGCTTTAATGACTTGCGTCGTTACATGTGTATCAACCTTTATTTTTATATTCGCAACCGGTTATATGAAAGGTGACGAATCTTATCCAAGATTCTTTGCATATTTATCATTATTCGTATTTATGATGCTTATGCTTACACTTTCTGATAATTTGGTTCAGCTGTTCTTTGGATGGGAAGGTGTTGGTTTAGCATCATACTTATTAATTGGTTTTTGGCATTATAAAAAATCTGCGGCAAACGCTGCTATGGAGTCATTTGTTGTTAACAGGGTTGGTGACTGGTTATTCTTACTTGGAATATTGCTTGCATTTACAACATTTGGAACCTTAGATTACCTACAAATTTTTAATAAATTACATGGAACAGATTATATAATCATTACTGCTATAGCGTTGTTATTATTTGGTGGTGCTGTTGGTAAATCTGCACAGATTCCATTGCATATATGGCTTCCAAATGCGATGGAAGGTCCAACTCCAGTTTCTGCATTAATTCACGCTGCTACAATGGTTGCAGCCGGTGTTTACATGGTTGCAAGACTCATGCCGGTCTTTGTATCTTCAGAAATTGCATTAGATACAGTTTTATTCATAGGTACGATGTCTGCATTCCTTGCAGCTACTATGGGACTTGTTCAAAATGATATCAAAAGAATCATTGCATACTCAACATTATCGCAGCTTGGTTACATGTTTGCTGCTGAAGGTTTAGGTTTATTCAGTGAAGGTATGTTTCATCTTACTTCCCACGCAGTCTTCAAAGCATTACTTTTCTTAGGTTCAGGTAGCGTTTTAATAGCTCTTCACCACTTGTTAGACGTTCAAAAAATGGGTCAAATTGGAAGATTGATGCCTATCACAATGGGAACATTTTTAATTGGTTCTCTTGCATTGGCAGGTATACCTCCATTTGTGGGATTTTTCAGTAAAGACCCTATAATTGAAGGTGCTTACGAAATTAATACTTTTGCGTTCACATTTTTATGGCTTGGAGCTTTCTTGACTGCATTCTACATATTTAGATTGTTCTTCCTTACTTTCTTTGACGGAGACAGACTAGACCCTCATATTAGAGAGCATGTTCATGAATCACCGCCAAATATGACAATTCCATTGATCGTGTTAGCAGCTGCAACAGTTATTCTTGGTTTCTTTAGAGAGTTCTTTATAAACTTCCTAAAACCATCATTAGACCCTGCATATATGCCTTTCTTATCTCCAGAGGTAAAAGCACTGGTTAATGAAGGATTGAGTAGGTCTCACCATGTCCATATAGAGGCAAATGCTTTTGAATTCTTAGGACACTCCTTAACATCTTTCTTAGGGATACTATTGTTGGCAACTGCATTAGCCGGCATATTTACTGCATATACAATCTATCAAATTAGAAAAATTGACCCAGTTAAAATTGGAGACATGTTTAAACCTTTATACATCCTTTTCTACAACAGATGGTTCTTCGATAAAATTTACTACGCAATCTTTGTATATGGCTATTATAAACTTTCTAAAGCGATGTGGTTTATTGGCGATAAAATAATCATCGACGGAATCGTTGATGGCTCTGGAAAAACTTCACTTTTTGCAAGTGATATATTTAGAAAAACCCAAATGGGAAGAATTAGTGGATACTTAATTCAGATGTTAATCGGCGTAGTAATCTTTTTATCCCTATTCTTGTTTTTGAAGTAGGAGGAGGTAGAAAATGACAGTAGAGTTTGTAAGGGCTGACATTCCACTAATAAGCATCAGCATAATCATTCCAATTTTAGCCTCATTTATAGTATTTTTTGCAAACGAAAAACTTGCTAAGCCAATTAGCATTATAACGTCTATAATAGTTTTTATAATATCATCTTATATGCTTTTAACATACGACCCGACAGGTTATAAAATTCAATTTTATGAAAAGTATGCATGGATTCCACAGTTTGGAATAAGCTACGAAGTTGGAGTTGATGCTCTAAGTTTAACTCTTGTTTGGCTTACAGCTCTATCTTTTGTTGCTGCTTTTGTATGGAGCACAAACATAGAGAAAAGAATAAAAGAGTACT
>Ga0315298_1005118_pt1 | contig 18951 bp, 16 predicted proteins | sample WHS_1_MG_FD_203077 | JGI IMG/M metagenome (GOLD analysis project Ga0315298, IMG submission 203077) | Extremophilic microbial mat communities from Washburn Hot Springs, YNP, Wyoming, USA - WHS_1_MG | ecosystem: Environmental > Aquatic > Thermal springs > Hot (42-90C) | place: USA: Wyoming...
CCCAACTTTACGACCCGGAACTTCTTTGCCCCCTACATAACTTATGGTTACCTCCTCCTTGTTATAATCAATTAAATTAATCGCAATCCGATCAAAATTAATTAACTCCTTTACCTTCTCGGTAAACCTTTCATAAACTTCGCTAATATCTAAACTCGAACTAATCATCTTACCAATCTCGGCTAAAATCCCGTTCTCCTGAGCCAAACGCTTAACTTCCGCAGTGCGTTCTGCCACTAATTCTTCTAAATACTCCCGGTGTCTCTTTAATTCTGCTTCAATCTCCTTTAGCTCGGAAATATCCGTGATTACATCAGCCAGACAAACCGGGTTACCCGATTCATCCCGGATAAGAAACAAATTTTCCAAGGTGGGAGTAACTTTTCCCCTCCGAGAGATAATTGCTAATTCTCCCTTCCACTGTCCTTCTTTTAAAACCCGGGGGATTATTTCTTGATAAAGCTGGTCGCACATTTCCGGAGGATAATAATCCGGGAATTTTTTGCCGTAAGCAGCTTCCGGAGTTTCCTCTCCCAAGATTTTTGCCAGGGTAGGGTTAACATAGGTGATTTTCGCATCCAGGGTTGCCATCCCCAAACCCTGACCCGAATACTCGGCAAACTGACGAAACATCCGGAGCTGGGATTCGGCTTGTTTCCGTTCTGCTATTTCGGTTTTAAGTGCCCGGTTAGTTTCAGAAAGCTGGGAAGTCCGGTCGCTTACCTCTCTCTCTAACTTCTCCTGGTATTTCCTTAAATCCTCTTCCCTTTTTGCTTGCTCAATTGCCAGATTCCGCTCCGCCTGATAGAGCTTCTTAAACCAATTAGCCCGCTGGTGGCGCCATAAAAACCCGATAAAAGTTCCGGTAACGATAATTAATAAGCAAAAATCAAGCGTAAGAAGCATGTTCTGGTTGCGGATTAAGCCATAAACCTCCTCCTGATCTACTGTGCTGAGTAAAAACCAGGGTGTTCCCGGAACCTTACGGATTGCTGCAAATACCCGTTTCCCCCGGTAGTTAATCCCTTCTGTCCAACCTTCCTTCCCGGCAACTGCCATTGCTTCCACCAAATCTTTCTGGTGGATCGGAATACGCAAATGCAAGGCAGTATTCGGCTGAAACCGGAGTTCATTAAGATATACCACTTCCTCTCCTTCTCGACGAACCAGCAAATTCTCCCCGGTTTTGCTCAGGATAGCCCGGCTCTGGATAAAAGGGTAAAAAAACTGATGGGGATCAATAAGTACCACGATAAACCCAAACGGTTTTTCTTCTGCAAAGGGAAATTCGAAAAAGGGGATAACCAGAGCCAGGTGGATAGAAGAAGCATTTGCCTCCTGATGTAAGTCAGTGAGAATCGCCTTTTTCGTTTTTCGGGCTTCAGTAAGATAAGGGCGGATACAATCCGGGAGATTTTGGTCGGCCTGGGGAACGGAGAGCCGAATATTTTCGGCGTCATCAACCAGAATCAGGTTTTTATAATTAATGTCATTGCTTAAAATTTTAAGCCAGGTTTTTACCTGGTATTCTAAATCCTTATCCGATGGGTTTTTCAGCCATTGCTGGATAACTGGCATAAATAAAGGCTGATTAAAAATAAGTTCACCCAGCCGGAGTTGCTCATTGCGCCAGTTAACCAGCTGTTTAACCTTTAAATCCACCTCCTCACTTAGCTGGACTTGGGCTCCTTTTTCTAATTGGCTTTTCCAGTTCTTATTGTACTGAGAAAAATATTTCCCCACAATTATTAACCCACCCACTAAGATCAGCAAAATAAAAAGGATAATCTGGTAGCTTCCGCGCATCTCCGGCCGAGGCGGATGGTAAATGAGGGGTTTTTCGGTCATAACTATTCTCCTTAGGTTATCCTTATTAATGAGTTAATTCCGGAAAATTTAAAAAATGCATCGAACACCCTTTAAATCGAGATTAATCCAGGAAGGGAAAATGCCGAGGGAAAGTTTAATAATCTCCAGAGGATAAAGGAAAGCTGGGGTGGGAGGATTCGAACCTCCGAATGCGGGATCCAAAGTCCCGTGACTTTCCGCTTGTCGACACCCCAAGAATTCCAAATTTTTAATATACATATCTTTGTGTTTTCCGCAACTACAAAAGTGCGGGAGCAAGAAAAACTTTCCAGTTCCGTTCCCGATAGTTTTCTTTTAACTTTCTTTCTGCTTTCTGGGCTTCATTTTGGGAAAAAAAAATCCCAAAAACCGTAGCTCCGCTTCCGCTCATTAAAGCTCCCCAGGCTCCCAGGGTTTTTAAAATTTTTTTAATTTCAGCAACTTCTGAAAAATAGGGGATAATTATTTTTTCAAACTCATTATAAAGGATTTCTTCTCCAAATTGCAATAAGTCAATAGCATTAGTAAATTTAATTAATTTATTCTTACCCGGAAGTTTAAACTGAGAATAAGCCCAGGCAGTGGAAATCTTTATCCCCGGATTCACCAACAAAACCCAAAACTGGGGCGAAAGTTTAACCGGCAAAAGTTTTTCTCCTCTTCCGCTTGCCCAGGCTGGTCCATCCTCCAAAAAGAAGGGGACATCTGACCCAATTTTTGCTCCCAGAATTTTTAGTTTTTCCTGCGAATAATGGAGGGAAAAGAGCTCGTTTATTCCTTTCAAGGTGGTAGCAGCATCACTGCTTCCCCCGCCTAATCCCGAAGCCACCGGGATCTGCTTCTTCAATCTAATTTTTACCCCTCGGGAAACCTGAGCCTCTTTTAGCAGAAAACTCGCCGCCTTAAAAACTAAGTTGTCTTTACCCTCCGGAGTATCCTTATCCCCGCACTGTAAGATTATCCCCTCCCTTACCCTGGTTAAAGAAATGGTGTCATATATTCCTACCGGACAAATAAGGCTCCGGATTTCATGATAGCCATCTTCTCGCCTCCCCAAAATTTCGAGCCGGAGATTGATCTTAGCTGGCGCCAGAAATTCCAATTTCCCTCCCCGGCTATCCCTTATTCAACTCCGTCACATATTTAAGCCTCAAATCAGTAAGCAGGTTGAGAATTAAGTTCTCTTCTTCGGAAGACAAATTACCCCTGGTTTTCTCCTTTAACATAGCAATAATATCAATGGTTTGTTTGGCTAAGGAAAGATTACGTTCAATCTTTCGGGTATAAGGATTTTCCATCAAGCCCAAATGCAAAAGCGCATTAGAACTTAGGGAAAGAATGAAGGTAGAAAAATCGATTTCTGGTAAAGGCACTTCCTTTTCTCCTTCTCTGGTCTGGGAAGGAGCTTGGGCGCGGGATTCTTCGGAGCCCGCTTTCTCTGCCTCCGCTTTTACTTCCCCTTCCGGCTTCACCCCACCAGAATCATCTACTACAAATCGCCGTTTATCCTTTACCGTAAATGAAGTTTCTTTTTTTTCCTCCATCTTGTGTTACCCCCGAAAATAAAATTTTTGGTTTAAAATTTACCTTACCAATAGGTTTCCCTTGGTTACGGTTAACCAAAAACGATCTTTTTCTTTCCATTTTAAAGTAAGCGGAATTTTTACCAGTTCATCAATGGTTCGTTTCAAAAACCGAGCGCCATACTTAATGCTAAAACCTTTAACCGCTAAATATTCTACCTCTGCCTCAGAAAAACACAGTTCCTTCCCCTCAGTCTTTAGCTGAAAGGCAATCTCATTTAGATACCTTCGGGTAATAGTTTTTACCTCTTCTTTACTTAAAGGAGAAAATACCACGATATCATCAATCCGGTTTAAAAATTCGGGAGAAAAGGTGTTTTCTACCTCCTTAAAAATTGCTTTTTTAACTGCTTCTACCCCTTCGGTATCATTTAAAAATCCCAGCGGCTGAGTATATCGCTTAAATTCATCCGAGCCTAAATTAGAGGTCATAATAATCACAGTATCGCTAAAGTAAACCCTTTTACCACGACCATCAGTTAAAAATCCCTCATCAAAAACCGGGAGAAAAAGATTAAGGACATAAGGGTCAGCTTTTTCTATCTCGTCTAAAAGGAGCACGGTATAAGGATTATCTTTGATCTGGTTAGTGAGAATTCCTCCCCGTTCCGAACCAACAATTCCCCGCGGCATCCCAATCAATTTATCCACGGAGACGGTAGCGTCTTTATATTCTGCCATATCAATCCGAACCATCTTCTTTTCATCGCCAAAGAGAAACTCGGCCAGGGCTTTCGCCAATTCAGTTTTCCCTACTCCGGTAGGCCCAAGGAAAAGTAAAACCCCATCCGGACGGTTAAAGTTTCCTTTTAATGGTCCTTTATTAAGCCTTATTCTTCGGGAAAGCGTAGTGATAGCTTCTTTCTGCCCTACTACCCGCCGGGAAAGCGCCTCTTCCATATTCTGCAGCCGTTCAACGGTATCTCGGGTAATCATCTCTCGGGGGATATGGGTATCCTGGGCAATCACCTCGATTATCTTTTCGGCATTGACCTCCCGGTTCGGTACTGAAATTTCGGTTTTCACACACGCGGTATCTAACCACCTTATTACCTTGTCCGGTAGCCGGAGCTGACGGAGATAACGAGGAGCCATAGTTAAGGCAAAATCTATTACTTCGTCCGGTATTTCCACTCCATAATTCATCTCTAACCGACTTCTTATTCCCTTAACTATCTCCTGCGTTTCTTCTAACGACGGCTCTTTTAAATGAAGAACCCGAAACCGTCGATCAAGCGCTTCATCTTCCTGGATATAAGCTTTATATTCCGCGGCAGTAGTAGCTCCGATGATTTGAACTTCACCGCGGGCTAAGGTAGATTTAAGGATGTTAGCCGCATCAGTGGGCACTCCCAGGGCAGAACCAGTGCCAATAAGGGTATGGGCTTCATCAATAAAAAGGATAATATTCCCCCGGGATTTAACTTCATTAATCACCTTCTCCATCCGATCTTCAAACATCCCCCGAAAAACCGTCCCCGCCACTAAAGTGTTCATCTGGAGATTGACAACCTGGCAGTTCCGTAACCGGGGAGGCACCGTTTCGGGGGCTAATTCAATCCGGGTCGCCAGGCCTTCTACCAACGCGGTTTTCCCTACTCCCGGTTCACCAATGATCATCGCTGAATTTGAGCGCTCCCGGTGACATAAGATCTCGATAAGATAATTGAGTTCCTTCTGCCGACCAATAAGGGGGGGTAATTTGCCTAACCACGCTAATTTATTTAAATTTACCCCGAAATAGCGAAGATAAGGAGGAAGCTCATATTTTTTCTCCCAATTCTCCTTTTTTTCGGTATACATTCGGGACTTAGTTGCGATGGTCTGAAGTACTTTCTCCTGATCAACCCCTAAGCTTTTAAAAATCTTTACTGGTAAAGCATCCGCTTCCTGAAATATAGCTCGGAGCAAATCAAGTGGTTCGATAAGATTCCTTCCGGTCTGTTGAACTTCTTCCCAAGCCCGGCGAAAGATACCCTTTATTGCTAAAGGAATCTTGGTCTTAACTCCTCCGGGAACCTGAACGGTCTCCAAATATTCCCGAATGAAACTGATAATCCTTTGGTGGTCTAAATTTAACTCCGAAAGTAAAATTTTAAAAAAAGAATTTTCCACCTGGGAATAAGCCAAAAAGATATGTTCAGCACCAAAATAATTAGGGCTCCGCTTCTTTGCCTCTTCAAAAGCAGTATTTATCAATAGAAGGGCTTTCTCCGAAAGAAAGTTCCGGTAATTGGTGAGGTCAATCATTTATCTTCCTCAAACAAGTTACCGCTAATCTAAAGGATTAAGGAAACACCAACCTTAAAACTATTGGTTAGCGGCTTGTTCCTCTAATTTTTGCATTTCTTTCCAGGTATAGTGAATTCGCTGAATGACCGTAATATGGGTAAAAATCGCCAGCACCCAAAGGACGATCTCCATCACATCAAATAAGCTTCCCAGAGCAAGTAAAATTGTCCTTTCGGCTCGTTCCATCAACCCAATATTACACCGACTGAGAAAGACTTCGGCTTTAGCCCGGGAATAAGGGATTAATAACGACCCCATAAGCACAATCAACGCTAAAAATGTATAACCCAAATCCCTATGCTGAGCAAAATACCAGATGACCCCAATAAGAAGAATAGTATCGGAGTAGCGATCAATAACTGAATCTAAGAACCCGCCAAATTTAGTAACCCGATTAAAAACCCGTGCCACTGCTCCATCTAAAAGATCAAAAAAACCTCCTAAGCAAATCAACACCCCTCCCATTACCCAATAACCAACTCCTAAACAAATACCGGCAAGAACATTGAAAACAAGTCCGGTAAAGGTTAAAAAATGGGGGTGGATACTTTCTCCAAAAAGCACCCGGGCAATCCGCGAAAGAATGTGGTCTAAACGATGGCCTAATTTTTCACTAATCATTGGTTTTTCTTTTGACAAATATTAAATTAAGTCCAGTCTAACTTCTGTAATTTTACCGCAATTCCTTAATAACTCAAGTATAAAACACCGATCAGGAAGAAAAATCAAGCTTTTCGCAAAAGAATTTATCAGCCCAAATGGAATAGCAGTAATTACTTAACAATTTCAGTTAGTTAATTAATTTAGGGGAATTTAGATAAAATAAAAGCTGCCAACCATTTTTGCTTTCAATAATTGGCAGCTTTTTTCTTTTATTGAATTAAAAGTTATTTTTCCTCAAATTCAGCATCTACTACCTCTCCTTCACCCTTACTTCCTGAAGCTGCCTGGCTCTGACTTGCCTGTTGCTTTTGAGAAGCAGACTGGTACATTATTTCTGCTAACCGATGGGAGACCCGATTCAGTTCTTCCATCGCATTCCGAATCGTGTTGGCATCTCCCTTGTTAATTGCTTCCTTAGCTGATTGGATGGCATTTTCTATATTTTTGACTTCTGCCTCGGGGATTTTATCTCGATTTTCTCTTAATATTTTTTCGGTATTGTAAACTAAATTATCAGCCTGATTCCGAAGCTCAGCTTCTTGCCGCCGTCGTTTATCTTCCTCTGCATGCTGTTCCGCATCCTTGATCATCCGCTCAATCTCTTCTTTGCTCAATCCGCTAGAAGCAGTAATAGTTATCTTCTGTTCTTTACCCGTCCCTAAGTCTTTCGCCGATACATTGACAATGCCATTAGCATCGATATCAAAAGTAACCTCAATCTGAGGAACTCCCCGCGGAGCCGGAGGAATCCCCACTAAGTGAAACCTTCCTAAGGTCCGATTATCCCGCGCCATTTCGCGTTCGCCCTGAAGAACATGGATTTCCACGCTTGTCTGGTTATCTGCGGCAGTAGTAAAAATTTCACTTTTTCGAGTAGGGATAGTAGTGTTCCTCTCAATTAATTTGGTAGTAACTCCTCCCAGAGTCTCGATCCCAAGCGAAAGGGGAGTAACATCCAGCAAAAGCACATCCTTAACTTCTCCGGCTAAAACTCCAGCCTGAACTGCCGCACCTAAAGCTACTACTTCATCGGGATTAACCCCTTTATGAGGTTCTTTCCCAAAAAGTTCCCGCACCAGTTGCTGGACTTTCGGGATTCGGGTAGAACCACCAACCAATACTGCTTCATCAATATCCCGGGGGCTAAACCCAGCATCTTTTAAAGCCTGCAGACAAGGACCACGCGACTTTTCAATAATATCTTCTACCATTTGCTCCAGCCGCGCCCGGGTCAATTTCATCAACAGGTGTTTAGGACCAGAAGCATCAGCAGTAATAAAGGGAAGATTGATTTCCGTCTCCAGGGTGCTGGATAGTTCAATCTTTGCCTTCTCTGCCGCTTCTTTCAGACGTTGCAGTGCCATTCGATCTTTGCTTAAATCAATTCCGTATTCTTTTTTGAACTCAGCCACCAGCCAGTCAATGATCCGCTGATCAATGTTATCGCCACCTAAGTGGGTATCTCCATTAGTAGATTTAACCTCAACCACATTATCTCCGACCTCAAGGATGGAAATATCAAAGGTTCCACCCCCAAAATCGTAAACCGCAATCGTTTCATCTTTTTTCTTATCCAAACCATAAGCTAAAGCCGCCGCGGTTGGTTCATTAATTATCCTTAGGACATTAAGTCCGGCAATTTTACCAGCGTCTTTGGTTGCCTGACGTTGGCTATCATTAAAATAAGCGGGAACAGTGATAACTGCATCGGTAACTTTCTCTCCCAAATAAGCCTCGGCGGATTGCTTCAATTTTCGGAGAATCATCGCGGAAATTTCCGGAGGAGAATATTGCTTTCCCATTACCTCTACCCGGGCATCTCCATTAGGAGCCCGAACCACTTTATAAGGGACCATTTTAATCTCTTCGGTTACTTCATCATACCGGCGCCCCATAAAACGCTTAATCGAGTAAATAGTATTTTCCGGGTTAGTTATTGCCTGGCGTTTGGCTACCTGGCCCACCAGAATTTCGCCATCTTTAGTAAAAGCCACTACCGAAGGGGTAAGCCGACTTCCCTCTTCATTCACAATAACCTTTGGTTCTCCACCTTCCATAACCGCTACTACTGAATTGGTTGTTCCTAAATCGATACCGATAACTTTAGCCATTTAATTTTACCTCCTTTTTCCCTTTTTATACCGAATTAATGGAATTAATTCGGAAGAATTAATTTTTTGTTCTACCAGCTCTAATTTGATTTTTTTATTGAAGGTAATCATTATTATTTAAATGTCAACCAAAGAAGAAAATTTATTCTCCTCTTCCCTTCCATGGGCATAATTTTCAAAGAGAGTATATTTATCAATAAAGACTAACTTGACGGTTCGGCCACTGGGCCCATTCCTCTGTTTTCCAATAATTACTTCGGCAATCCCTTTGTCCGAACTATTTTCATTGTAAATTTCATCGCGGTAAATAAAAAGGATTACATCTGCATCCTGTTCAATTGCTCCAGATTCCCTCAAATCAGCTAATTGGGGACGTTTATTTTGTCTTTCCTCTACCCTTCGGTTTAGCTGGGAGAGAGCAATAACCGGGATGTTGAGTTCTTTTGCTAAGGCTTTAAGAGAACGCGAGATAGCAGAAATTTCTTGTTCCCGACTTTCCGCCCCGCCTTTTTCTCTCATCAACTGAAGGTAATCAACAATAATTAATCCTAATTTTTGGTCCTTTTTAAGCCGTCGAGCTTTTGCCCGCATCTCAAGAACATTGATTCCCGCACTATCATCAATAAAAATCGGGGCTTCGGAAAGAATGCCAGCAGCTCGGGTAAGTTTGGGCCAATCACTCTCCGACAAAAAACCACCTCGGAGTTTATGGGCATCAATTTTCCCCTCAGAACAAAGCATCCGAAGAGCAATCTGTTCTTTCGACATTTCAAGGGAAAATATCGCCACGGGAATATTCTTTTCTACTGCTGCATTTCGGGCAATGTTCAGGGCAAAACTGGTCTTACCCATACTGGGACGGCCGGCAATAATAATCAAGTCCGAGTCTTGGAAACCGGAAGTTAAAGTATCCAAATCATGAAACCCAGAGGGAACTCCGGTAATCAGCTCCCGACGCTCATACAGTTTCTCTATGGTCAAAAAACTGCTTTTTAGTATTTCCCGAAGAGGATAAAAAGAGGGTTTTATCTGATATTCACTGATCTGAAAAATGCGGTTTTCCGCAAAATCTAACAAGCTATCCACATCTTCCCTATTTTCATATCCCCGGGTAATAATCTCGGTAGCAGCAGTAATAGTCTTCCGCAAAACCGACTTTTCCCGAACAATCTTGGCATAATAAAGGACATTAGCCGCGGTAGGAATGTTATCTACTAAAGAAGAAAGGTAAGATGCTCCTCCTACTTCTTCAAGTTGTTTTTTTTGATTAAGGCTTTCGGTCAAGGTAATAAGGTCGGAAGGTTCATTTTTATTGTAAAGTTCAAGCATGCTGGCAAATATTTTTCGATGCGCCTCGCGATAAAAATCCTCAACTTCCAAAATTTCTACTACTTGATGGAGAGAATCATTATCTAAAAGAATTGACCCTAAAACTGCCTGTTCGGCTTCAACACTTTGGGGAGGGATTTTGTTTAAAAAAGATTCATCGGGTAATTTCATCGATGAATTTTCTCCCAAAAAGATAAATTTGGTCAAACGAATTGAACTAAGGAAAAGTATTTATAACCAGCGCAAATTATGCGACCGGTAAAAAATCGAAGTTTATCATCAATGGGAAGGGAAAATCAGCTCTCCAAGCGCAGTTTTAAAAATTAAGATTTAACCACCCAGACTTTTAAATTTGCAGTAACTTCCGGATGTAGTTTTATTGGGACCTTATAAATTCCTAAGGACTTTATTGGTTCCTCCAGTAAAATTTTCTTCCGATCAATAATAATCCCTTCTTCTCTCAAACTTTCTTCAATATCAATCGAAGTTACCGCCCCAAAAAGCTTATCTTCTTCACCCGTAGGTTTTGCAATCGTGCACGACATCTTCTCAATCTTTTCGGCAAGTTTTTCCGCTTCGGATTTAATTCGATTTTGCTTTTGCCTGATAAGATTTTTTTGATGTTCCAACACCTTAACATTTTGGGGATTAGCTGGAAGTGCTAATTTTTTCGGGATCAAATAATTCCGTGCATACCCATCTTTAACCTGAACCAAATCCCCTAATTTACCTAACCCGGCAACATCTTCGGTTAAAATAACTTTCACTTTTTCTGCTCCTTTAATCCCTTAAAATTTTTCTACCCAAAACTATTTGTAAAAACGAAAAACAACCTTACCAATTTTAAAAAACAACCCGGCTCCGGGTCAAGCTTTACTCAATTGGGGTGGTATAAGGAACGAGGGCTACATTACGCGCCCGTTTAATTGCTCGAGTAATTTCTCTCTGGTGCCGGGCACAATTTCCAGAAATCCGGCGAGGAATTATCTTACCTCGTTCAGTGACAAAATATTGCAAAAGCCCTGCATCCTTATAATCAATCTTTAGATTCTTATCCACACAAAAACGGCAAATTTTTTTTCGCTGATAAGCAATCTTATGTTCAATCCCTTCTCCCCCACCTTTTCTTCCTGTTGTCCTTTTCATACAAAATCAGTCTTCCTTCTTTAATTATTAAAAAATTAGTTTAACTTTTATTTCTAACCCTCTGATACTATTTGTGCTTCTGCTTCTTTATTAGGATAAATAATTTTTTCCCCCCGTGCCGCTGGTTCTGAACCTCCCGGACGGTCTTGGCTACGAAGAGCTTCTATATCCAACTTCGGGTTAAGTCTTACCGTTTGATAGCGAAGAACTTTTTCATAAAAACGCAAAAACCGATCAATGGTCTGAGGTAACATCGGACTTCCCTGACAATAATTAACCAGGAAAAAGCCCTTGGTATGTTTTTTTATTTTATAAACTAACTTGCGCTTCCCTAACTTTTCCACCTTGATTGTTTCGCCCCCAGCGCGGGTAATAACTTCATTAAGTTTTTCCGTCAGTTCGCTTAATTCTTCTTCAGTAATTTCCGGGTGGGCGATTATCAATGTCTCATAACCTACACTCATCCTGTTTCCTTTCTTTTGTTTTTACCCAATGATGCTATTGACTTTTAAACTAGTATATCTCTGCCGATGCCCTTGTTTTTTATGGTACCCTTTTCTTCTTTTGGCTTTAAATACAATAATTTTTTTATCTTTTCCCTGGCCAAGAATGCTGCAAACTACTTTGGCGTTAGGAACCAGGGGTTGACCAATTTTTATTTCTGGGGTATCGCCAATAAGTAAAACCTCATTTAATTCAATTAAATCACCTTCATTGCCTTCTAATTTCTCTACTTTTATAATATCCCCTTCTTTTACTATGTATTGCTTTCCACCAGTTTTAACTACCGCAAACATTTTATCGCCTTTCCTGCAAATTTTATTTTTTTAAATAAATTAATAAATCTAAAGATTATTTTTTATCTTGTCAAGCTATTTAAATAACTTTCAAGTTAATTTTTATCAATTTATTTCAAATTGCTCAATATGTAGGTTTTCGTTAATTTTAATAATAACTTTTTTGCGAATTTGGTTTTCCAGATCTTCAAGATACCCTCTTTCCTCCGCATAAATCAAATCCGCTATTTCTGGATGGAGCGCAACAAAAATTTTATTGCCTGGAATTTTGGCTGATTCCTTTTTAATTGCCCGAAAAATTTCGTAGCAAATTGTCTCTTTTGATTTTAAAAACCCTTTCCCTTCACAATAAAAACAGGGTTCAGACAGATAACTGATAAGATCTTCGCCAGTCCGTTTCCGGGTCATTTCTACCAATCCAAATTCCGAAATCCGTAAGATATTAGTTTTGCTTTTATCCTTAGCCAATACCTCCTTTAGCGCTTTAAAAACTTTATCCCGGCTCTCATCTTTTTTCATATCAATAAAATCAATGATTATAATTCCACCAATATCCCTAAGCCTTAACTGATAAGCAATCTCCTTTACTGCTTCTAAATTAGTACGCAAAATAGTATCTTCGGGGTCTCCTTTCCCAACATACTTACCGGTATTCACATCAATAGTAGTTACTGCCTCAGTTTTCTCAATCACAATATAACCTCCGGACTTAAGCCAAACCCGCTCTCCCAAAACCCGGTTAAGTTCTATTTCGATCCCATAATAGTCAAAAATTGGCTCCTCCCGGTCATAAAGAGTTACTAAGTAGGAGAGATGGGGCATAAACATTTCGGTAAATTTTATAATGTTATTAAATTCTTCCCGGGAATCAACGACAATTCTAACCATATCCTTAGATGCTAAATCCCGAACTGCCCGCAAGGTAAGGTTTAAGTCCCGATGAATCAGACTGGGGGTAGGAGCATTTTGCTGTTTCTTTTTAATACTTTCCCAAAGTTTAAGCAAATAATCCCGATCCAAGCAAAGATCTTCTTCACTCATTCCCTCGCTGGCAGTGCGAACAATAAAACCTACCTCCGGAGGTTTAATTCTTTGAACAATTTCTTTTAACCGCTTTCGTTCCTTCTCACTCTCAATTCGCCGGGAAACTCCAACATTATTTACATTTGGTAATAACACCAGATACCGACCGGGTAAGGAGATGTAAGAAGTTATTCGTGGCCCTTTGGAGCCGATTGGTCCCTTAGAAACCTGAACTAAAATTTCCTGTCCCTCCATAAGGAGGTCATTGATCTGAAGATCCGAGGAAAGGGGATTATCATTATTTTCAAATCGGTAATTAATAATTTCTTCTTCTCCATTCTGGCGAAGAAGCTGAGTTTCAATGTCTTTGAAATCATAAAGAACATCATCAACATAGAGAAAAGCTGCCTTGGGCAATCCAATATCGACAAATGCCACCTGCATACCGGGAAGAATCCGCACTACCTTACCTTTGTAAATATTACCCGCAATCCCCCGATCCTTTTCTCGTTCAATATAAACCTCCACCAAAACTCCGTTTTCCAACAGCGCTACTCGCGTCTCCCGGAGGGAAGCATTTATAATCAATTCTGATCCCATTTTTTCCCCAGTTTAGTCTTCGTTTTCTTGATTGGTAATGTAAGCAATTCTTCTTCGGGCAATCCAAAAATAGCTTTAATAACTTCTTGGGGCCGGAGCCGAAAAGCCTGCGTGCCCCAAAGGGTAAATTCTACTGTCTCGTGATTAAAAATTATCTCTTTTACTACCGCTCGAATATTTAAGGTCTCCAGTTGTCCTTTATGCTGTCGGGTAATCATCCAATTGGTTTTACTTAGAAAATCATCCAATTTTTTCTTTACTTCCTTCGGAGAATACCGAGATAACGAGGGAGACCCAGTAAACCGAAAAGCGTAAGCTACTTCGCTTAAGCTATCCGAAATTGAAGGAGTTTGCAAGGTTATTTCTTCGCCGGAAAAAACTTCGATTCCCAAAGGAAGTTGCTGGTTTAACTGATTAATTATATTGGGGAGAGAAAATCCACCTTTAATTTCAATATCTACCAATTCTTCCTGACTTTCTAAACCAACCGGAAGGGCAGGCCCAAAGCTAATTTTTGGCTGGGGATGAAATCCCTGAGAATATTTCAAAGGAATTCCTGCTCTTCGAATCGCCCGGGCAAAAACATGAACCATTTCCAGATGGCTTAAAAATCTTGCTTCTCCCACCTTTCGAAAATATAAACGGACTTTTTTTACCTTTTCTTCTTCGCTAATCTGCTTCCAGACAACTGTTGGTTTATTAGCGCTACTTTCGAAAAAATTAAACCGAGGATAAATTGATTTAAAATCACATACACCACACTGATTGCAACTTCCATTTCGACAATCAAGGGTTTCTTTTTCCTGAAAAGCGTTATGGTATTCTTGCCAAAGAAAATCTTTGGCTACGCCAGCATCAATCATTTCCCAGGGAAGAATACTGGCTTCATTTTTAGCTTCTAAATAAAAATTCGGGTCTACTCCTTCCGTTTGGAAGGCTTGTTCCCAAAGAGAAAAATTAAACAATTCGGTCCAACCATCAAACCGGGCTCCCTTAGCAAAAGCTTCAGCAATTACTGAACCTAATCTTCGATCTCCCCGCGCCATTACCCCTTCCAGAATACTCATTTCTGGTTCTTGCCATTTAAAATTGATCCACTTATTCTTTAAACTGCGGCGGAGATAATTTTGGCGAAATCTTATTTCCTCCCGATTAAGCATATCCAGCCACTGAAACGGAGTGTGGGGTTTAGGGATAAAAGTAGAAACGCTAACCGTAACTTCAGGGTGCTTAATTAATTTTTTACCCCGGTTAAAAACTTGGTTAGCTAATTCGGCAATTCCTTCTAAATCACTTTGGGTTTCGGTGGGAAGTCCGATCATAAAGTAAAGCTTGATACTCTTCCAACCAGAAGCAAATACTTGCTCAGCAGTTTCGAGAATTTCTTTTTCAGTTAGGTTCTTATTTATTAACCGACGGAGACGGTCAGTTCCTGCTTCCGGAGCAATGGTAAAACCAGTTTTCCTTCCTCCTTTAAGAGCATTAAGCCAGGGTAGGCGAATAGTTTCTGCCCGCAGAGAAGGAAAGGTAATCGTGATGTTCTGAGGAAAGTACTGGGCTACCAGGTATTCTAAAAGTTCAATTACTCCGGTATAATCACCGGTGCTCAAAGAAAGAAGCGACACCTCTTCCCAGCCGGTAGTTTTTAAAAGGCTATCCACTAATTCCTTTAACCGGGAAATGCTTCGCTCCCGGACGGGACGATAAATTATTCCTGCCTGACAAAAACGGCATCCCCGGGTACACCCCCGCGCAACCTCAAGATTAATATGATCATGAGCAATCGCTCGGAAAGGCACAATAAGCTGAGAGGGATAAAAAGCTTGGTCTAAATCCGAGACAACCCGCTTTTGAACCTTATTATAATTCGGTTTATGGGATTTGATCTCAGCAATAGCCCCACTGGGGTGATAGATAATTTCAAACTTTGAAGGCACATATATCCCCGGAATAGTGGTTAATTGGTCCAGAAAGCTTTGCCGGTCGGCTTTTGCTTTTTTCCATTCCTTAAAAATTTCTGCTATCTCTAAAATTACTTCTTCTCCTTCTCCAATAACCAGGGCATCAAAAAACTTAGCCATAGGCTCGGGATTAAAAGTGCAGGGGCCCCCACCAATAATAAATGGGTCATTTCCTTTCCGGTCCTCAGATTTAAGCGGGATTTTTCCCAAATCTAACATCATCAGTACATTGGTATAAGAAAGTTCATACTGCAGAGAAAACCCAATAATATCAAAATAATTTATCGGACGACGACTCTCTAACGAAAATAATGGGAGATTTTTTTCCCGAAGCACCTTTTCTAAATCAATCCAGGGAGCAAAAACTCTTTCTGCCCCTATATCTTTCTGGGAATTCAAAAGATGGTATAAAATCTGAAACCCTAAATGCGACATCCCAATTTCGTATACATCAGGAAAAGCTAAAAGGAACTTCACTGCCAGTGAGTCCCAATCCTTATGGACTGAATTGATTTCATTACCTAAATACCGGCTGACGCGAGTTACTTGAGAAAAAATATCATCACCCAAAATCATTTTTGGCTCAATACTAAGTTCTGGAGAAAAGATAAATTAAGATGCTTCTGAACTAATTGAGTAATCACTTCGCGGTAAAAAAATTGGGGTTTAAGCGGGGGATAGTGAGGTATAACCCCCCAGATCGGCACTTCAGTTAAAGAAGAAATTACCTGAGGATTGGTTTCGGAGGCAATAGTTTTTTCCGGAGAAAGGCAATTAAAAACAACCCCCACCACCGCAATCCCTTCCATTTGAGCTACCCGAAGAGTAAGCAAGGTGTGATTGATCGTCCCCAACTCCACCCGACTTATTATTAGTAATGGCAAGTTAAACTGTTTAATCAGGTTTAAGAAAAAAAAATCTTGAGCAAGCGGCACCAAAATTCCGCCTGCCCCTTCAACTAAAACGAAATCAGCGTCCTGAGAAATTTCCTTAAATTTTTCCAATAAATAATCAGGAGCAATTTCCACCCCTTCCCTCTTGCCCGCAACCCAAGGGGCAAGTGGTTCTTTAAATTGATAAGGGACTATGGTATCCAGCGGTAGTTCTAATCCAGCCATATCTTTGAGAAATTTTCCGTCCGCAGGAACAATGCTCCCATCCTCTTGCAAACATCCGGTCTCTACTGGTTTCATTACCCCTACTTTTAACCCCTGGTTTCGCAATAACGCCGCTAGTCCTCCCCCAACAATCGTCTTTCCCACCCCCGTATCAGTCCCAGTAACAAATATTCCGCGAGATAACCAATCGCTCATTTTCTTTCTCCGAAAATTGCGGTTCCAATCCTTAACATAGTAGCCCCTTCCTCGATTGCCACTTCAAAATCACTTGACATCCCCATCGAAAGGTGTTCAAGAGAAATCGTGTCCGAAGAATAAGACAAAAGTCGATCCCGGAGCTTTCTAAGTTTTCGGAAAAATGGGCGGGCTTTTTCTGCTTCCGGGAAATAGGGAGGGATAGCCATCAAACCCTTTACTTTAATCCCACTTAAATTGGAGATGTTTCCCAGCAATTCCTCTACTTCATCTGGATTAACTCCGGATTTCGTCCCTTCCTCTCCAATATTTACTTGAATAAGGACCTCAATCAATTTTCCTTCTTTACTCGCCTGGGAGGAAATTTCTTTGGCTAATTTCCAACTATCTACCGATTGAATCATTGAGAAAAGGGAAAGCGCTGGTTTTACTTTATTCCTTTGAAGATGTCCGATCATATGCCAGGCTACCCTCTCTTTTATTTGCAAAATCTTTTCTCTGGCTTCTTGAACATAATTTTCTCCCAAAATGGTTATGCCAGCAGCAATCGCCTCCTTAATAGAAGTAATACCAACGGTTTTGGACACACCCACTAATATAATCTCTTCGGGATTTCGTCCTACTTGGATTGCTCGGTTATAAATTCGCTCTCTAATCCGAGCAATATTATCAGCAATTTTGCCCATAAATCTATTTTAACTCCGACTGAAATTGAATTACCCCTAAATTCTTAAGGGCATTTACCACCTCGCAGACTGGCAAGCCAATCACATTAGTGAAGGAACCAAAAATTTTCTCGATCATAAACATTCCCCGACCTTGAGCCGCATAAGCTCCAGCTTTGTCAAATGGTTCGCCAGTTTTAATATAAGCTTTAATTTCTTCATCTTCTAATTGCTTTATTTTCACCCGGCTTTCAACCACCTCACTAAAAAACTTTTGGTTGCGGGGGTGATAAATAAAAAATCCAGTTAAAACCGTGTGTTCACGACCACTCAGCTTTTTCAGCATTAAATAAGCTTCTGCTTCGCTCTGAGGCTTTCCTAAAACTTCTCCCTCAATAAAAACAATAGTGTCTGCTCCTAAAATCCAGCAATCCCGAAATGCTTTACCAATTTCAGTAGCTTTTGCCTGGGAAAGCCGTGCCACATGTTCTTGCGGGTTTTCCCCCTTAACCACTTCCTCTTCAATATGAGGAGGCACTACCATAAAATTTAACCCCAGAGTGCTAAGCAATTCCTTTCTCCGGGGAGAAGAAGAAGCCAAAATTATCAGATTAGGATTATAAAACACCAAAATTATTCTCCGGTAAAAAATACTCATTCATTGAATTCCGCCCAGATAAAAGTATGATCCGACGGTCGAGAAGCCAGGCGGGGCGCAAGATCAATTTCTGCCCGAATCGATTTTTCCGCTAAAATACGAGTTGCCCAGATATGATCCACCCGCCAGCCTAAACCCTGGTTTACTCCATTCGGAATTCGATAATCCCAAAAGGTGTAAAAACCGCCTTCAAAGTGATGCTTCCGGAAGACATCTACAAGTCCCCATTTCTTAAACCTATTTAGGGCAGCATGTTCATCCGGATGAAACCCAACACTCCCCAAAAGCTTATTTGGGTCATAGACATCTTTTGCTTCCGGAGCCACATTAAAATCACCGATCCAGATAAGGGGGGTAATAGGAGTAAAATTCCGAACAAAATAATCGTAAAGTCGATCAAACCAATTAAGTTTGTACCAGAATTTTTCTGAATCAGGGGATGAACCTTGAGGTACATAAGTATTCACAATAACCATCTTGCCTATCCTACCAGTTATTATTCGGGTCTCTTCCTTTTTATCACCATCGCCAAAACCAAAAGAAATGTTAGTTAAAGGGGTTCGGCTTAGTAAAGCAACACCATTATAACCCTTTTCTCCTCGAAAATTTAAAAAATAACCCAAATCTTCCAGGGGTTGCCGAGGAAATTCCTGATCGGCAACCTTTGTCTCCTGAAGGCATAAAACATCAGGTTTTTCTTTTATTAACCATTCCCGAATAATCGGAAGACGAGCGCGAATACCATTAGCATTAAAACTAGCAATCTTCATAAGAATTTGATTATAGTTGAAACCATAATTTTCTCAGTTGGGGATTTAATTTAGGAATAATTAAATCACTTTGTCAAGTAGTATAAAAGTGATTTCTGAAAAAGTAACTACTTTATGGAGTAGTCTCATTTTGAGAGTTAGGGAAAGGCTAAATTATGGGATAAAGAGTGTTACTTTCTGGATTAATCTCTA
>Ga0315298_1005119_pt1 | contig 18946 bp, 12 predicted proteins | sample WHS_1_MG_FD_203077 | JGI IMG/M metagenome (GOLD analysis project Ga0315298, IMG submission 203077) | Extremophilic microbial mat communities from Washburn Hot Springs, YNP, Wyoming, USA - WHS_1_MG | ecosystem: Environmental > Aquatic > Thermal springs > Hot (42-90C) | place: USA: Wyoming...
GAGAAATTCCCGCTTGCGCGTGCGCTTTGTCGCAAGCTCAAATCCGGTCGTGGCAAGGCTGATTTGTTTCATTTGCATTCAACGGGCGATGTTCTCAGTCGGATGATTTTTGCAGAGGTTCCCTAATGGCGTTTCTGTCAGAGGCCGCCGTGGAGCAAGCACTGCTGGATCAGCTTCGCGCGCTCGATTACAGCATCGAACGTGAAGAGGACATCGGTCCCGACGGACATCGCCCGGAGCGCGAGAGTCACGATGAAGTCGTCCTTAAAGGGCGGTTCGAGGCCGCCGTTACGCGACTGAACCCCGGCCTGCCATTGGAAGCGCGGCAGGATGCGATCCGGAAGGTGATGCAGTCTGAATTGCCATCACTTCTGGAAGAGAACCGCCGCATCCATCGGCTTCTGACCGAGGGCGTAGGCGTTGAATACTACGCTGACGACGGCACGCTGACCGCTGGCAAGGTTGCGCTCATTGACTTCGATCATCCAGAGCAAAACGACTGGTTGGCGGTAAGCCAGTTCGTTGTGATCAACGGCCAGAACAACCGGCGGCCCGATGTGGTGGTGTTTGTGAATGGCTTGCCGCTGGGCGTGATCGAGCTGAAAGCGCCGGGCAGCTCGGGCGCGCATCTGCTGGGTGCATTCAACCAGTTGCAGACCTATAAGAAGCAAATCCCGGCGCTGTTCCACACCAATGCGCTGCTGGTCACGTCAGACGGCATTGCAGCGCGGGTGGGGTCGCTGTCGGCCGACCTGGAGCGCTTCATGCCGTGGCGCACCACCGACGGCTCGGACATTGCTCCGAAAGGAGCACCGGAGCTCTCGACGCTGATTGAAGGTGTGTTCGAGCATCGCCGCCTGCTCGATCTGCTCTGTCACTTCACGGTCTTTGGCGAAACCGGTTCGGGACTGGCCAAGATCATCGCGGGCTACCACCAGTTCCATGCGGTGAAGAAGGCTGTGGAGCAGACCGTGCGCGCCATGTCGCCTGCCTATGTCGTGCGGGAAGACCCCGCCAGCTATGGCTTGCCGAGTGTGAAGACGCAAAGCCCCGGCGACAAACGCGCGGGCGTGATCTGGCACACCCAGGGCTCCGGCAAAAGCCTTCTGATGGCGTTTTACGCCGGGCAACTGGTCAAACATCCGGCAATGGCCAACCCGACGCTGGTGGTGCTGACTGACCGCAACGACCTCGACGACCAGCTCTTCTCGACCTTCTCGATGTGCCGTGACCTGATCCGGCAAACACCAGTGCAGGCAGAGAGCCGGGAAGATCTGCAGAAGGTCTTGAGCCGGGCATCAGGCGGCGTGATTTTCACGACCTTGCAGAAATTCGGCGAGATTGCGGAGCCGCTCACTACGCGCCACAACGTGGTCGTCATCGCGGATGAGGCGCACCGCAGCCAGTACGGCTTCAAGGCCAAGGTGGACGCCAGGACCGGCGAGATTTCCTACGGCTTCGCCAAGTACATGCGCGATGCCCTGCCGAACGCCTCGTTCATCGGCTTCACTGGCACCCCCATCGAGGCCGACGACGTGAACACCCCGGCGGTGTTCGGCCACTACATCGACATCTACGACATCAGCCGCGCGGTGGAAGACGGCGCCACGGTGCCGATCTACTACGAGTCGCGGCTGGCGCGCATCGAACTGGACGAGGACGAGAAGCCGAAGATCGACGCCGAGGTCAACGAATTGACCGAGGAGGACTCCGAGGCCGACCAGGAGCGCTTCAAGAAGAAGTGGTCAACGGTCGAAGCCCTGGTGGGCAGTGACAAGCGCTTGAGGTTGGTCGCGGAGGACATCGTCCGCCACTTCGAGGATCGGGTGGCAGCCCTGGACGGCAAGGCGATGGTGGTGTGCATGAGCCGCCGCATCTGCGTGAAGCTCTATGACGAGATCATCAAGCTGCGCCCGGACTGGCACAGCGCCGATGACAACGCGGGCGCGGTCAAGATCGTGATGACGGGCGCTGCAAGCGACCCGCAGGAGTGGCAGCAGCACATCGGCAACAAGGCCCGGCGCGATCTGCTGGCCAAGCGTGCCCGCGATCCCAAAGACCCTCTCAAGCTGGTGATCGTTCGGGATATGTGGCTGACCGGCTTTGACGCGCCGTGTATGCACACGATGTACGTCGACAAGCCGATGCAGGGCCACGGACTGATGCAGGCCATTGCGCGCGTGAACCGCGTGTTCCGCGACAAGCCTGCCGGGCTGATCGTGGACTACATCGGTATTGCGCAGAATCTGAAGTCCGCGTTGCAGCAGTACTCCATGAACGACCAGGAAAACACCGGCGTTGACGAAGCGCATGCTGTTCGTGTGATGATGGAGAAGTACGAGGTGGTGCGCGACATGTACCACGGCTTCGACTACACCACGGCCTTGAGCGGCACGCCGCAGGAGCGCCTTGCGATGATGGCGGGGGCCATCGAGTGGATTCTCGACCTGCAACAGAGGCTGGCATCGAAAGAGAAGACGAAGGAAGGCAAGAAGAACGCTCACCGCCGATACCAGGACGCCGTGCTGGCCTTGTCCAAGGCCTTCGCCCTGGCGTCCGCCTCCGACGAGGCCCGCGAAATACGGGAGGAAGTTGGCTTCTTCCAGGCGATCCGTGCCGCGCTGGTCAAGAGCAGTACTGGCTCCGGAGTGACCCAGCAAGAGCGCGAATTGGCCATCCAGCAAATCGTCAGCCGTGCGGTGGTCTCCACCGAGATCGTGGACATCCTGGCTGCTGCGGGCATCAAGAGCCCGGACATCTCCATCCTCTCGGACGAATTCCTCGCCGAAGTGCAGCAGATGGAAAAGAAGAACCTTGCGCTGGAAGCCTTGCGCAAGCTGATCAACGACGGCATTCGCTCGCGCAGCAAGGCCAACGTGGTGCAGACCAAGGCGTTCTCGGAGCGATTGGAAAACGCGGTAGCGCGCTACCACGCCAACGCCATCACCACTGCCGAGGTTCTGCAGGAGCTGATCCAACTGGCCAAGGACATCCGCGCTGCCCGACAGCGAGGCGAAGAGCAAGGTCTGTCCGATGAGGAGATCGCGTTCTACGACGCGCTGGCCGAGAACGAAAGCGCGGTGCAGATGATGGGGGACGACAAGCTAAAGCTGATCGCACACGAGCTGCTTGTGAGCCTGCGTGAAAACGTTTCGGTGGATTGGGCACACCGTGACTCGGCGCGCGCCCGGATGCGGGTCCTCGTCAAGCGCATCCTGCGCAAGTACGGCTATCCGCCGGATCTCCAGGACGCGGCGGTGCAGACGGTGCTGCAGCAGGCCGAGGCGCTGTCATCGGGATGGTCGGTCTCACATGAAGGGTTGCTTTGACATGGTCAACCAGCACATCCAGAAATCCAGCAACCGGAGGCCGCACGACCGCCCATCACACTAGTTCGGGCGCGGCCACCCGATAGGGTCGCCGTCCCAAGTGCTTGTGATAGGCGCCCCAGCCCGCCCCGTTGGGCAGTAGTCGCTGCATGAGATCGTCGGTGCCGGAGAGCCGGTCGGCCAGCGAGAGCAGTTCCGCTTCCGGCGTCTGCGGCTCTCGCAGGCCCATCCACGCCGGGGCATGCGCAACGGCGGCCAGAATGTGCAGCAGCGCCATCTCGTGTCCGGCAGGCAGGCGGATGCGCCAGCGGGCGATAGCGCCAGCCACCCATTCGATGACGGTGGTGCGATGACCAATGAGTCGCCCGCGGTCGCTCATCCCCCAACTGCCATCGGCACGCCGCCGATACTCCTCCGCCTTGCCAGCGTCGTGCAGCAGCGCCGCCAGAACGGCCAGATCCCGGTCGACATACGCCCGGTCGGTCGCCAGTGCGCGCACCTGCTCGGCCACTTCGACGGTGTGGCGCAGATTGCCCGCTTCGTCGTGATGGTGTCCTTCCATCGAAGACGGCCCGGTACAGAAACGTCGAAACCGCTCTGCGTCCCAAAAGAGGGCGTTGAGCAATAGACGGTGGGAAACCGGCAAAGCCTCCCACAGCCGGTGCGCGCGCTGCAGTAGCGCAGGCTCTACCGGCCATCCGGGCAATGCGGTCTGGAACAATCCCAGCTCGGCCACGGGCCGCTCCAAGACCACCAGCCGCGCGATGGCCAGGCAGCCATTCTCGCTGCGCCCAGGGCCGCTCCAGCGCGGGCTGACCAACACGCCGCTGCGCAGCCGGGCATCGAGTTGGCGGGAGGACCAGCAGGCTTTGAAGCTGGCCTGGGTGTGAAACAGATGGGCCGTGTGATGCAAACATCCGGCCGCATCGGCTCGGCTGTTGACGCTGGCCAGCCGGTAGATCTGCGGCAACGTCGGCAGGTCGCTGGGACAGGGGTGCGTGAGATCAGTCATGTTGGGCTCCTTGTGCGGCGGCGGGCAGGTTCTGCGTCACGTCCACACGGGCCATGGCCGTGGTGAGCAAGCGCTCGAACGCCGAACCATCACGACGGGTCAGGTTGGGGACGTAGCGGCTGTAGACCTTGAACAGCATCTCGGTGGAGGTGTGTCCCATCTGCCGGGCGATCCATTCGGGGTTCTCGCCGGCGGCCAGCCAGAGGGTGGCGGCCGTATGCCGGGTCTGGTAAGGGCGCCGGGGCGTGTAGCCGAGATAGCGCAGCAGCGGGTACCACACGCGCTTGGTGACGTTGTTGTGATCCAGCGGCTGGCCCTGGCGGTTGCAAAACACCCAGTTCTTCAGAGGCCCGGTTCGCGCAAATTGCCTTTGGAGGGCCTCGAACACGACCTGGCTCATCTGCACGTCACGGTTGGACTCGATGGTCTTGGTCTCGTCTTCCTCGCCCGCCACGAGGGTTTCGCGGATGAGAATGAGGCGGCGCGAGAAGTCGACATACTTCCACTTGAGCCCGTCGATCTCTCCGGTGCGCAGTCCGGTAAAGAAGCGCACGGTGTAGTAATCCCGGAAATCCTCGCGCACGGCCGCGAGCAGCGCCTTGACCTCGTCGAGAGTGAAGGGCTGCACGTCGCTCTTGGCGACCTTGAGCGGCTTGATGTTGTAAAACGGACAGGTAAACTGGTAGCGGTCGGAGGCTTCAAAGAGGATTCCACGCAGGATGTTCATCACTGCGTTGATTCTGCGGGGTGACAGGGTTTCCTTCTTGCGGCCCGGAGCTTTGGCGAGTGAGGACCGAAAGATCAGAATCTGTTCCCGCGAGATGCTTCCGACTTCCTGCTGCCCGAAGTGCGGCAACAGGTGCACCGAGACAATGTCGGCGACCGTGCGCTGGTAAGAGCGCCGCCATTGCACGGCATTCTCGGCTTGCCACTGCTGCGCGAAATCGGCGAACAGTGGGGTGCTCACGTTCTGTTGTACCTGCGGACCATTCCCTTGCTTCAGTGGGTTGGCTGTTGGAACCGGGCCTTGGACCGGTGGCATGCTCGTCTGGCGAGCGCGATGCGCCTTGCTGTTCGGAAAGTACGCTGCGTAATCGAACTGACCGCGCTGGATATCTCGCTCGATTCTCTGCAACAGTCGATCAAGCCGCGCCCGATTCGCCGGGCTGTCGTCAAGCAGCGTGTATTCACGGCAGCGCTGGCCTTGATAGCGGAAATCAAGAAAGAGCTTTCCGGTACCGGCCTGTTTGCGGATGCTACCCATGGCAAACTCCTCCGCTGGCCATGGGGATCTCATGAGCAGATGAGTCCTGCATGTCTTGCTCGATGCGCTCCCAGATGTAAAGAATTTTTCGTCCGCCAAAGGGACGGATGTAGTGAGTACCCTCTAAAAGAACAGCATCTTTGAGGCGCTCACGAATCGTTCGTGAGTCGTACTTGATGCGCTTGGACAACTCGTCCGTAGTGAGATAAGTCATGCTCATAAAATTGCTCCCGTCTAGCGTGCACATCGTGCGCACAACTACAGTGTAGACAAGTAGCAAATAAAAGCAACGTCTGTTTTGTAGACGCTGTTATGCTTTTGCAACACCTACAGGAAAGACACTCAGATGGACAGGTTGCAGATCAATGTCCGATTGCCGCCAGAGTTGATGGAGCGATTGGACAAACGGCGGGTTGATCTTCATGCCACGATGGGCAAGATTCCCTCTAGATCCGATGTGGTAAGACTTGCGCTCGAGTCCTACCTGCTGGACGGGGCGCAAATAGAAACGGATTTGGCCCAAAAGCACAAATCTTCGTCGGCCCGAAGGTCAGATTGATTGAGGTCTCAGCAACTTGCGGCTAAAACGTGGGCCAAAATTGGGCCATGAGTGGGCCATAGCCCAAAATGCCGCAGGCAACAAAAAAGCCAAGAACCGCTAAGTCCTTGGCTTCATTGAACAAATTTTGGTTGCGGGGACAGGATTTGAACCTGTGACCTTCGGGTTATGAGCCCGACGAGCTACCGAGCTGCTCCACCCCGCGCCGGAAGCAATGAATCATACTTGAGGGCTGCCCTTTGTGCAAGGCGCCCCGTTCGCCTATGTCTTAATTGGCGATTGGGGTCCTTGAAATCAGGTTTGATCAGATGCGTTGTCGGATTCTGCCGAGTGCAGGGTGCTGTCTTCGAGCGCCTGCAGTTCGGCGGCGGCCTGGGCTGCGCGGTCAGCCTGGTCCATCGCATCTTTCGCCCTGCGCGCCTGGTGGAACGCCAAGCCAGTGCCTGCGGGAATCAGGCGGCCGACGATCACGTTTTCCTTCAAGCCACGCAGTTCGTCGCGCTTGCCCATGATGGCGGCTTCGGTCAGCACGCGCGTGGTCTCCTGGAAGGACGCGGCGGAGATGAAGCTGTCGGTGGACAGGCTGGCCTTGGTGATGCCCAGCAGCAGGTTGTTGAAGGTAGCGGGCATCTTGCCCTCGCGCAGGAGCACATCATTGCGCGCCAGCACCTGGGAACGCTCGGCCTGTTCGCCCGCGATGTAGTCGGTGTCGCCCGGGTCCTTGATTTCGACGCGGCGCAGCATCTGGCGAACGATGACCTCGATGTGCTTGTCGTTGATCTTCACGCCCTGCAGACGGTAGACGTCCTGCACTTCGTCAACGATGTAGCGCGCCAAGGCCTCGACCCCCAGCAGGCGCAGGATGTCCTGCGGCTCGGCGGGGCCGTCGACGATCAGTTCGCCCTTGTTGACGACCTGTCCTTCGTGCACCAGCACGTTCTTTTCCTTCGGGATCAGGAACTCGTTGGAGTTGCCGTCCAGGTCGGTGATGACCAGGCGGACCTTGCCTTTGGTTTCCTTGCCGAAGGAGACGGTGCCAGTGGTTTCGGCCAGCATGCCGGCGTCCTTGGGCGAGCGGGCCTCGAACAACTCGGCCACGCGCGGCAGGCCGCCGGTGATGTCGCGGGTCTTCTGGCCTTCCATCGGGATGCGCGCCAGCACTTCGCCCGGCCCCACGTCTTGACCGTCGCGCACCTGAATCAGCGCGCCCACGGTGAAGCCGATGGTCACCGCGTGATCGGTGCCCGGAATCTTGACCTCTTGGCCCTGCTCGTTGAGCAGCTTGACTTGCGGACGTACCACCTTGGCAGAGCCGCGGCGTTTCGGGTCGATGACCACCAGGGTGGACAGGCCGGTGACTTCGTCGACCTGCTTGGCCACGGTCACGCCTTCTTCGACGTTCTCGAACTTGGTTTGTCCCGCGTACTCGGTGATGATGGGGCGGGTCAGCGGATCCCAGTTGGCCACCAGCGTGCCGGCCTTGATCACCATGCCGTCCTTGACGAACAGCGTGGCGCCGTAAGGCACTTTGTGACGCTCGCGCTCGCGGCCGTGGTCGTCAGTGATCAGTACCTCGCCAGAGCGGGTGATGACCACTTGCTCGCCCTTGGTGTTGGTGACGTAGCGCATGGTGGCGGTGAAGCGCACAGTACCGGCGCTCTTGGCTTCCACGCTGGACACGACGGCTGCACGCGACGCCGCGCCGCCGATGTGGAAAGTCCGCATGGTCAGCTGGGTGCCGGGTTCGCCGATGGACTGCGCGGCAATCACACCCACCGCTTCGCCATTGGTCACCAGCGTGCCGCGGCCGAGGTCGCGGCCGTAGCACTTGGCGCAGATGCCGTAGCGGGTTTCGCAGGTCAGCGCGGTGCGCACCTTGATCTCGTCGATACCGGCAGCTTCGACCAGATCGAGCATGTCTTCATCGAGCATCTCGCCCGCGGGCACGATGACCTCCTGGGTCTCGGGGTTGACCACATCGACAGCGGCCACGCGACCGAGCACGCGGTCGCGCAACGATTCGATGACTTCGCCGCCTTCGACCAGCGCGCGCATATTGGTGCCATTGGCCGTGCCGCAATCGTGCTCGGTGACCACCAGATCCTGCGTCACGTCCACCAGACGGCGGGTGAGGTAGCCGGAGTTCGCGGTCTTCAGCGCGGTGTCGGCCAGACCCTTACGCGCGCCGTGCGTGGAGATGAAGTACTGCAGCACGTTCAGGCCTTCACGGAAGTTCGCCGTGATGGGGGTCTCGATGATGGAGCCGTCTGGCTTGGCCATCAGGCCGCGCATGCCAGCGAGCTGACGGATCTGCGCGGCGGAACCACGGGCGCCCGAGTCGGCCATCATGTAGATGGAATTGAACGACTCTTGACGCACGTCCTTGCCATGACGATCCTTGACCGTCTGGTTGGAGAGGTGATTCATCAGCGCCTTGCCGACTTCATCGCCCGCACGGCCCCAGATGTCCACCACCTTGTTGTAGCGCTCGCCCTGCGTCACCAGACCGGAGGAGTACTGCTGCTCGATTTCCTTGACTTCCTTTTCGGCGCGAGCGATGACCGTGTACTTCTCTTCCGGAATCAGCATGTCGTCGATGCTGATCGAGATACCGGCCTTGGTCGCCAGCGAGAAGCCCGACTGCAGCAGCTTGTCGGCGAAGATCGCGGTTTCGCGCAGGCCGCAACGGCGGAACGACGAGTTGATCAGGCGCGAGATTTCCTTCTTCTTCAGCGCCTTGTTCATCACGCTGAACGGCAGGCCCTTGGGCAGAATTTCCGACAGGATCGCGCGGCCCACGGTGGTTTCCACCACGGCGGTCTTGGGGGTGAAGCTGCCAGTGGCCTTGTCTTTTTCGTACTCGGTCAGACGTACGCTAACCCGACTGGTGATTTCCACCTGCTTGGCGTCGAGCGCGCGGTGCACTTCGGACACATCGGCGAACACGATACCCTCGCCTTTGCCGTTGATGCGCTCGCGGGTCGCGTAGTACAGGCCCAGCACCATATCCTGTGACGGCACGATGGACGGCTCGCCGTTGGCCGGGAACAGGATGTTGTTCGACGCCAGCATCAGCGCGCGGGCTTCCACCTGCGCTTCCAGCGACAGCGGCACGTGTACGGCCATCTGGTCGCCGTCGAAGTCGGCGTTGAACGCGGCGCAGACCAGCGGGTGCAGCTGGATGGCCTTGCCTTCGATCAGCATGGGCTCGAAGGCCTGAATGCCCAGGCGGTGCAGCGTGGGCGCACGGTTGAGCATGACCGGATGCTCGCGGATCACGTCTTCGAGAATGTCCCAGACGATCGGGGTCTGCGATTCGACTTCCTTCTTGGCCGCCTTGATGGTGGTGGCCACGCCCATGGTTTCGAGCTTGTGGAAAATGAAGGGCTTGAACAGTTCGAGCGCCATCAGCTTGGGCAGACCGCACTGATGCAACTTGAGCGTCGGGCCCACGGTGATGACCGAACGGCCCGAGTAGTCGACGCGCTTGCCCAGCAGATTCTGGCGGAAGCGGCCGCTCTTGCCCTTGATCATGTCGGCCAGCGACTTGAGCGGGCGCTTGTTCTGCCCCACCATCGCCTTGCCGCGACGCCCGTTGTCCATCAGCGAATCGACCGCTTCCTGCAGCATGCGCTTTTCGTTGCGCACAATGATTTCAGGCGCAGACAGCTCCAGCAGACGGCGCAGACGGTTGTTGCGGTTAATGACGCGGCGGTACAGATCGTTGAGGTCGGAGGTGGCAAACCGGCCGCCGTCCAGGGGAACGAGCGGACGCAGATCGGGCGGCAGCACCGGCAGCACGGTCATGACCATCCACTCGGGCTTGGCGCCCGAATCCTTGAACGCCTGCATCACCTTGAGGCGCTTGACGTTCTTCTTGACCTTGGTGTCGGAGCCGGTCATGTCGCCGCGCAGCTTCTCGATCTCCAGGTCGAGATCCATGTTGTGCAGCAGGGCATGCACGCCCTCGGCGCCCATGAACGCGACGAACTCGTCGCCAAATTCGGTGCGCTTGGCGGCGTATTCATCTTCGGACAGCACCTGACCCGCCTTGAGCGGCGTCATGCCGGGGTCGGTGACCACATAGGCTTCGAAGTACAGCACGCGTTCGATGTCGCGCAGCGGCATGTCGAGCACAATGCCCAGACGGGACGGCAGGCTCTTGAGGAACCAGATGTGCGCCACCGGGCTGGCCATGTCGATATGGCCCATGCGCTCGCGGCGCACCTTGCTCTGGGTGACTTCGACGCCGCACTTCTCGCAAATCACGCCGCGGTGCTTGAGGCGCTTGTACTTGCCGCACAGGCACTCGTAGTCTTTGATCGGGCCGAAGATCTTGGCGCAGAACAGGCCGTCGCGCTCGGGCTTGAACGTGCGGTAGTTGATGGTCTCGGGCTTCTTCACCTCACCGAACGACCAGGACCGGATTTTTTCCGGCGACGCCAGGCCGATACGAATGGCGTCGAAATGCTCATCCTGATGAAACTGCTTGAACAGGTCGAGTAGCGCTTTCATGCTTTCACTCCTTCAGTTGCTTGCCCGGCGCAACCAAGCGGCACCGGACGCGGCATCAATCAATTGCGTTCGAGTTCGATGTCCAGACCCAGGGAACGGATTTCCTTGATCAGCACGTTGAACGACTCGGGCATCCCGGCTTCGATGATGTGGTCGCCCTTGACGATGCTCTCGTACATCTTGGTGCGGCCCTGCGTATCGTCGGACTTGACGGTGAGCATTTCCTGCAGCACATACGAGGCGCCGTAGGCTTCGAGCGCCCAGACTTCCATCTCGCCGAAACGCTGACCGCCGAACTGCGCCTTGCCGCCCAGCGGCTGCTGCGTGACCAGCGAGTACGGGCCGGTGGAGCGGGCGTGCATCTTGTCATCGACCAGGTGATGCAGCTTGAGCACATGCATGATGCCCACGGTCACCGGGCGCTCGAAGACTTCGCCAGTGCGGCCATCGGTCAGCATGACCTGCTTTTTCGCCGCGGTGAGCTGCAGCTTCTCGGCGATGTCGTCGGGATAGGCCAGGTCGAGCATCTGGCCGATTTCGGCTTCGCTGGCGCCGTCGAACACCGGGCTGGCGATGGGCAGACCGGCCTTGAGGTTGCTGGCGAGTTCAAGCACTTCGGCGTCGCTGAGCTGATCGAGCGCTTCCTGCTTGCCGCTGAAGTTGTACAGCGTGCCCAGGAATTTGCGCAACTCGGCCGCCTTGGCATGCGACTGCAGCATGTCGTTGACCCGTTTGCCGATGCCGATCGAGGCCCAGCCCAGGTGGGTTTCGAGAATCTGCCCGATGTTCATGCGCGACGGCACGCCCAGCGGGTTGAGCACGATGTCCACCGTGGTGCCATCAGGCATGTGCGGCATGTCTTCGACCGGAACGATCTTGGACACCACACCCTTGTTGCCGTGACGGCCGGCCATCTTGTCGCCCGGCTGCAGGCGGCGCTTGACGGCCAAGTAAACCTTGACCATCTTGAGCACGCCGGTGGGCAGCTCGTCGCCCTGGGTGAGCTTGCGGCGCTTCTCTTCGAACATCAGATCGAAGGCGTGGCGACGCTTTTCCAGCGAGTCCTTGAGCTGTTCCATCTGCTGCGCCAGAGCTTCATCCGCCGGGCGGATGTCGAACCAGTTATAGCGGTCGGTCTCGCCCAGGTAGTCGGCGGTGATGGTTGCGCCCTTGGCCAACTTGTTAGGGCCGCCGTTGGCGGTCTTGCCGTTGAGCAGCTTGCCCAGACGGTCGAAGGTATCGGCCTCGACGATGCGCATCTGGTCGTTGAGGTCGAGGCGATAGCGCTTGAGCTCGTCGTCGATGATCTGCTGGGCGCGCTTGTCACGCGGGATGCCTTCGCGGGTGAACACCTGCACGTCAATGACGGTGCCGTACATGCCCGAGGGCACGCGCAGCGAGGTGTCCTTCACGTCGGACGCCTTTTCGCCGAAGATGGCGCGCAGCAGCTTCTCTTCCGGGGTGAGCTGGGTCTCGCCCTTGGGGGTGACCTTGCCCACCAGCACGTCGCCCGCTTCCACTTCCGCGCCCACGTAAATGATGCCCGACTCGTCCAGTCGCGCCAGTTGGTGCTCGGACAGGTTGGGAATGTCGCGAGTGATTTCTTCGGAGCCCAGCTTGGTGTCGCGCGCCGGGACGTTCAGCTCTTCGATGTGGATGGAGGTGAAGCGATCTTCAGCCACCACGCGCTCGGACAGCAGGATCGAGTCTTCGTAGTTGTAGCCGTTCCACGGCATGAAGGCCACCAGCATGTTCTGGCCCAGTGCCAGTTCGCCCAGGTCGGTCGAAGCGCCGTCGGCCACCACATCGCCCTTGGCGAGTTTGTCGCCGCGCTTGACCAGCGGGCGCTGGTGGATGTTGGTGTTCTGGTTGGAACGCTGGTACTTGATGAGGTTGTAGATGTCCACGCCGACTTCGCCCGCCTGGGTTTCGTCGTCATTGACGCGCACCACGATGCGGGCGCTGTCCACATAGTCCACCACGCCGCCGCGCAAGGCGGTGACCACGGTCCCCGAGTCGACCGCGGTCACGCGCTCGACCCCGGTGCCGACCAGCGGCTTTTCAGGACGCAGCACGGGCACGGCCTGACGCTGCATGTTGGCGCCCATCAGCGCGCGGTTGGCGTCGTCGTGCTCCAGGAAGGGCACGAGCGAGGCCGCGGCCGACACGATCTGGCTGGGCGACACGTCCATGTACTGCACCCGCTCGGGCGAGACCATGATGGACTCGCCAGCTTCGCGGGCAGACACCAACTCGTCGTTGAGCATGCCGTGCTCGTCCATGCCGGCATTGGCCTGGGCGATGACGTACTTGCCTTCTTCGATGGCCGAGAGGTAGTCGATCTGGTCAGTCACCTTACGGTCGATCACGCGGCGATAAGGCGTCTCGATGAAGCCGTATTCGTTCAACCGGGCGAACAGCGCCAGCGAGTTGATCAGACCGATGTTGGGGCCTTCCGGCGTTTCGATCGGGCAGACGCGGCCGTAGTGCGTGGGGTGCACGTCGCGCACTTCAAAACCAGCGCGCTCGCGCGTCAGGCCGCCCGGGCCCAGGGCCGAGACGCGGCGCTTGTGGGTGATCTCCGACAGCGGGTTGGTCTGGTCCATGAACTGCGAGAGTTGCGAGGAGCCGAAGAATTCCTTGATCGCCGCCGAAATGGGCTTGGAGTTGATGAAGTCGTGCGGCATCAGGTTTTCGGTCTCAGCCTGGCCCAGACGTTCCTTCACCGCGCGCTCGATGCGCGACAGCCCGGCACGGAACTGGTTCTCGGCCAGCTCGCCCACGCAGCGCACCCGGCGGTTGCCGAGGTGGTCGATGTCATCGACTTCGCCGCGGCCGTTGCGCAACTCGACCAGCAGCTTGATGACCGCCATGATGTCTTCATGCGACAGCACCATCTCACCTTCGATCTCCTCGCGACCGAGGCGACGGTTGAACTTCATGCGACCCACGCGCGACAGGTCGTAGGCGTCAGCGTCGAAGAACAGGCGGTTGAACAAGGCCTCGACGGCGTCTTCGGTCGGCGGCTCGCCGGGGCGCATCATGCGGTAGATCGCCACCTTGGCCCCGAGCTGGTCGGCCACTTCGTCGATGCGCAGGGTTTGCGAAATGAACGCGCCCTGGTCGAGGTCGTTGATGTAGAGGGTCTGGATCTGCTGAATGCCGGCTTCGCGGATCTTCTTCAGCAGCGCCTCGGTGAGCTCCTCGTTGGCGCGAGCCACGATCTCGCCGGTGTCTTGTGACACCAGGTTGCGCGCCAGCACTTTGCCCAGCAGGAAGTCTTCCGGCACTGACAGGCGTTGCGTGCCGCCCTGCTCCAGCTCGCGCAGGTGGCGAGTGTTGATGCGCTTGTCCTTGGCGACAACCACTTTGCCATTCTGGTCGATCAGGTCGAAGCGGGCCACTTCACCCTTGAAATGGTCGGGCACGAATTCGAGCAAAGCACCATCGTCCATCAACTGCATGTGATCGAAGGCAAAGAAGTGCGCCAGGATCTGCTCGGGATTCAGGCCCAGGGCCTTGAGCAGAATGGTGACCGGCATCTTGCGGCGGCGGTCGACGCGGAAATACAGAATGTCCTTGGCATCGAATTCGAAGTCGAGCCAGGAGCCACGGTAGGGAATGATGCGGGCGGAAAACAGCAGCTTGCCCGAGCTGTGGGTCTTGCCCTTGTCGTGCTCGAAAAACACGCCGGGCGAGCGGTGCAGCTGGCTGACGATCACCCGCTCGGTACCGTTGATGATGAACGAGCCCTTGTCGGTCATGAGCGGAATCTCGCCCATATAGACCTCCTGCTCCTTCACCTCCTTGACCGTGGGCTTGGCCGCTTCGCGGTCCATCACGATCAGGCGCACTTTGGCCCGCAGTGCCGACGCAAAGGTCAGACCGCGCTGCTGACATTCACGCACGTCGAACACCGGGCGTGCCAGGGTGTAGCCGTTGTATTCCATGCGCACATACTGGTTGTGCGACACGATGGGGAAAATGGCGCGGAACGCCGCTTCCAGACCTTCGTCCTTGCGCTGCGGCAAGGGAAGGTCTTTTTGCAAAAAGGCCTCGTAGGAGTTGATCTGCGTAGCCAGCAGATAGGGGACATCCAGAACACTTTGGCGGCTGCCAAAACTTTTCCGAATGCGCTTTTTCTCAGTGAACGAGTAGGACATGGATACGCTCCGCTCCACAGGGACAAAATCAGTTATCGCATAACCCGGGCTCGCCCCAGGCCATGTGGTAACCAAGCTACCGGCCTGAACCGGCAGAAGGCGCGAAAGCCCGGAAGGCCAATTGACCTTCCGGGCCCACGCAAAACCATAGACTTACTTGATTTCAGCCTTGGCGCCGGCTTCTTCCAGCTTCTTCTTCGCAGCTTCGGCATCGGCCTTGGCCACGGCTTCCTTGACAGCCTTGGGCGCGCCGTCCACCAGATCCTTGGCTTCTTTCAAGCCCAGGCCCGTCAGTTCGCGCACGGCCTTAATGACGCTGACTTTGTTCGCGCCGACTTCCGTCAGGATCACGTTGAATTCGGTCTGCTCTTCCACGGCAGCGGCAGCACCGCCGCCCGCGCCAGGAGCGGCCACGGCCATCGCGGCAGCGGACACGCCGAATTTTTCTTCGAACGCCTTGACCAGGTCGTTGAGTTCCATGACGGTCATGCCGCCGACTGCGTCGAGGATTTCCTGTTGATTCATTGCCATTTGTTGACTCCGAGATAAATGTTTGAAAAGAGAATGTTGAAAGCTTCAGCCTGATCAGGCTGCTTCGGTTTCGCGTTTTTTCGCCAACTGGCCCAGCGCCACGGCAAAGCCGGACACGGGAGCCTGCATGACACCCAGCAGACGCGCCAGCAGCACTTCGCGCGACGGAATGCTGGCAAGGGTCTTGACCCCAGCGGCGTCGAGCGCCTTGCCGTTGACCACACCCGAGCGAATGACCAGCTTGTCATTGGTTTTGGCAAAGTCGTTGATGACCCGGGCGGCGGCTACTGCATCTTCGGAAAATCCGTAGATCAGCGGGCCTGCCATTTCACCGGCGATAACTTCGCATGAGGTTCCCGAAACGGCGCGCTTGGCCAGGGTGTTCTTGAACACCTGGAGATGCACCCCGTTTTCGCGAGCCTGCTTGCGCAGCTTGGTCATCTGCTCGACTGCAATGCCGCGATACTCGGCCAGAACCAGGGATTGCGCCTTGGCTGCCAGCGCCGAGATTTCCTCGACTGAAGCTTGCTTTTCAGAGCGGTTAAGACTCAAGATTGACTCCTGAAGAAATTGCCTTGGACCCTAGCGGCTCAAGGCGCCTAAACAAGCGTCCTCTGGAGTGACTACAGGCAACGTTCGCACCTTGCCCATTCTCTCGTCCAGCGGGTTCGCCATCTGCGCAGACCCGACGTCGCAGGCATGACGTCGAATTAAGCGAGACTGCCGTCTCGCGCCTGCGGTCTTGGATCGCCCGAAGCGGCATGAAAATCACCGCATCGGCCCACCAATTGCTGCTACTCATTCCTGCTCAGGCCCGACCGATCATTTCAACCGGCCGGGACTGCTTCAAACATTTACTGCCCGGCGACCGCGGCGTTCACCGTGGCGGTATCGACGCGCACGCCAATGCCCATGGTGGACGAAACCGCCACCTTTTTCAGGTAGATGCCCTTGGCCGCTTGCGGACGTGCTTTTTGTAGCGCTTCGATCAGCGCGGCCAGATTGCTGCGCAGCGCATCGGCGCCGAACGAGGCGCGACCGATCGTGCCATGCACGATGCCCGCCTTGTCGGCACGGAACTGCACCTGACCGGCTTTGGCGTTTTTCACCGCACCCGCGACGTCCGGCGTCACAGTACCCACCTTGGGGTTGGGCATCATGCCGCGTGGGCCGAGAATCTGACCCAGCGCACCGACTACGCGCATGGCGTCGGGTGAAGCGATGACGACGTCGAAATTGAGGTTGCCGGCCTTGACCTGCTCGGCCAGATCTTCAAAACCAACGATGTCTGCACCGGCGGCCTTGGCTTCTTCAGCCTTGGCGCCTTGGGCGAACACGGCAACGCGCTTGATCTTGCCGGTGCCCGCGGGCAGCACGACCGAACCCCGCACGACCTGGTCAGACTTGCGGGTATCCACGCCGAGGCTCACCGCCACGTCGATGGACTCGTCGAACTTGGCGACCGCACATTCCTTGACCAAAACCAGCGCATCATCCAGCGCGTACAGCTTGTTGGAATCGACCTTGGCGCGCAAGGCCGCATAACGTTTGGGCATCTTGGCCATTTACACGCCCTCCACAGTAACGCCCATCGAACGGGCCGTGCCCGCGATAGTGCGAACAGCCGCGTCGAGATCGGCGGCCGTCAGATCTTTCATCTTGGTGTTGGCGATCTCTTCGAGCTGAGCCCGGGTGATCTTGCCGACCTTGTCGGTATGCGGTTTGGCCGAGCCCTTGTCGAGCTTGATGGCCTTCTTGATCAACACACCGGCGGGCGGGGTCTTGATGATGAAGGTGAACGATTTGTCCGCGAAGGCGGTGATGACCACCGGCAGCGCGAGGCCCGGCTCCACACCTTGAGTCTGCGCGTTGAACGCCTTGCAGAACTCCATGATGTTGAGGCCGCGCTGACCGAGCGCCGGGCCGATCGGCGGCGAGGGATTGGCTTTACCAGCTGGCACTTGCAGCTTGATGAAGCCGACAATTTTCTTTGCCATAGTGACTCCGAATGGGTACGAGCGCCTTTGTTTTCACAAGGCTCCCCGAAACCCGCCCTTTACGACTCACACTGCAACCCGGGCGGGATGGGCGGCAGCAATCAAACGATTTGCAGTTGCTCGCAAGCAACCATGCAGATCAACAAGCGGTCAAAGCCGCTCGATCTGCTGAAACTCCAATTCCACCGGCGTGGCGCGACCAAAGATGGTGACCGAGACGCGAAGCCGCGACTTTTCGTAGTTCACCTCTTCCACATTGCCGTTGAAGTCGGTGAACGGGCCTTCCTTGATGCGGACCATTTCGCCCACCTCGAACTGCACCTTGGGACGCGGCTTGTCCGCCCCCTCCTGCATCTGGCTCATGATCTTGTTGACATCCGCCTCGCTGATCGGCACGGGGCGATTTTTGGCGCCGCCCACGAAACCGGTCACCTTGCTGGTGTGCTTGACCAAATGCCAGGTCGCGTCGTCCATTTCCATTTCCACAAGCACATAGCCCGGGAAAAAGCGACGTTCGGTAATACTTTTATGGCCATTCTTGATTTCGACGACTTCTTCCGTCGGCACCAGAATGCGTCCGAATTTGGTTTGCATCCCCGCGCGCTCAATGCGCTCGGCGAGGTTGCGCTGCACGGCCTTCTCCATGCCGGAATAGGCGTGGACGACATACCATTGCTTGCCAGCTTGCGCCGCCATCGTTTGTGCTTCAGCCATACTCATGCTCCTAGCGCTTCCAACCAAGGATCAGGTCGTAGAGCACATATTCCAGCGATTTGTCGGTCAGCCAGAGGAAAAGGGCCATCAAAATAACAAACGCAAACACGATGCCCGTCATCTGCATGGCCTCTTTGCGCGTCGGCCAAACCACCTTCTTGGTTTCGCGCACCGCATCCTGCCCGTAGGCAATGAGCGCACGCCCCGGCTCGGAGAGGAAAAACACCACAACCGCGCCCGCCAGCAGTACCAGGAACGTGACTACGCGCACCCACATAGGCTGCCCGGCCAGACCATAAAACAGGCCCAGCGCGGCGAGCAGCAAGACCGCTGCCGCCCCCAACTTAGCTTTGTCCGCCCCAGTGGAGACGGTTTCGACAGACGGATTCGCCATATGGATTTACGCGCGTTCAACCCCGAAACGGTTCGGAGTGGCAGGGGCAGAGGGAATCGAACCCCCAACCTTCGGTTTTGGAGACCGACGCTCTGCCAATTGAGCTATGCCCCTGTACCTTCTAGCATCAAGGCCGTTGTCTGCGAAACAGGCAACGGCCGCAATTCAAACAGATTCGGGCTGGCCCCGCAGAGCGCCCTCACAAAACCCTGGTTCGGAGCGCACGCCGGATTTCTCCAGAAGCCACACCGAATCCAGGTTGAACGATTTACTCGATAATCTTGGCCACCACCCCGGCGCCGACGGTACGACCACCTTCCCGGATGGCGAAGCGCAGACCCTCTTCCATCGCAATCGGGGCGATGAGCTTGACGGTGATGCTGACGTTGTCGCCGGGCATGACCATTTCCTTGTCCTTGGGCAGTTCCACCGCACCGGTGACGTCGGTGGTGCGGAAGTAGAACTGGG
>Ga0315298_1005120_pt1 | contig 18946 bp, 17 predicted proteins | sample WHS_1_MG_FD_203077 | JGI IMG/M metagenome (GOLD analysis project Ga0315298, IMG submission 203077) | Extremophilic microbial mat communities from Washburn Hot Springs, YNP, Wyoming, USA - WHS_1_MG | ecosystem: Environmental > Aquatic > Thermal springs > Hot (42-90C) | place: USA: Wyoming...
GAAAAGAAAATATCTGCTCTTTTTAATGAAATAGAAGAACTTAAGAAAGAAATTAAAAAGCTTAAAAGTGTAGATATTAAAAAGAATCTTGAAGAAAAGCTGAAAGAAGTTGAGGAAATAAATGGAGTTAAAGTCCTTGTTGCCTCTTTTGAAACTGAAAATATGTCAGAACTAAGGGAAATAGGAGATTATTTTAAAAATAAACTGGGCTCTGGGATAATCTTTCTTATCGGAGAAAAGGAAACTCCCCTTGCCGTTTGTATGGTAACTAAGGATCTGGCAAATAAATACCCAGCTCATAAAATCTTTCAAAAATTGGGAGAATCTTTAGGACTGAAAGGAGGAGGCAAACCTGAACTCTCTCAAGGTAGTTTTAAAGAAAAGGTTAACTTAAAAAACATAAAAGCTTTATTACAAAGGGAATTATCTAATTTTTAAAAATGAAATTTTATACTCTTGAATGGATAAATGAAGTATTTAAAAGATATAAAGATGGGGAAGGTGCATTCTTTATAGAGGATAAAGAAGTAGGTTTTAAACCTCAGCATTTTCTCTGGGCTCTTTTACATATTTACAGCAAAAAAGAAATTCCCTTTATAGGAGATACTCTAAATATAAAGGATTTAGAGTTTCTTTTACAACATCAAGAATTTGATTTTATGTATCTTGTTGATCTCTTAAGAAAGGAATTTGCTTTATGGTTTAGAGAAAACATACTTAATAGAGATTTCTCAAAGGAAAGCTATTTTATCCTTGCTCAAGAATTTCTACTTCTTGAGGAACAATTAAGAAAACAAATCCAGATTCCTCTTCTTGATAAGATGAAAAAGTTAATCCTGGATTTAGAGGAAATAGTAGAAGAAAAAAAACCTATAGATGAGTTTGAAAAGAAAAAAAATAAATTTTTTAGATTAATAAAATTTTTTAGTATTTTAGAAAAAATTGAAACCACCAAATGCTCTGAACTGATAGAAAGAGCTAAAAATGTAGTAGAAAGAGCTTATAAACCTTTTGAGATTTTTGAGGTCTTTCCTTCTCTCCCTTCTCAAATAGAATTTAAAAAAGCCTTAAAAGCGGAGTTTAACAAATTATTTACTTTATAAAAATTTCTCTTGACAAGTATTTAGGGTGTTTCTAAAATTGATAAAAAGTTAACCATGAAAAAGAAAAAAGAAAAAATTTCTAAACCAAGTAAAGATCTCAAAAAAAAGACTAAAGAAATCATAAAAAGACTTAAAAAGGCTTATCCAGATGCAAAAATTGCCTTAAATTTTAAAAACCCTCTTCAGCTTCTTGTAGCAACTATACTTTCTGCTCAATGTACAGATGAAAGAGTAAACGAAGTTACAAAAGATCTTTTTAAGAAATATAAAACTGCTAAGGACTTTGCTGAAGCTGATCTTGATGAACTTGCAGAAGATATAAAAAGTACAGGCTTTTATAAACAAAAAGCTCGATATATAAAAGAAGCCTGTAAAATTCTTGTAGAAAAATATAATGGAGAAGTTCCAAAAACTATGGAACAACTACTTGAACTTCCTGGTGTGGCAAGAAAAACAGCCAACATTGTTCTTGCTAATGCCTATGGAATAGTAGAGGGTATACCTGTTGATACTCACGTGAGAAAAGTTTCTCATCGTCTTGGAATAGTAAGCTCAAAACAACCAGAAAAAATGGAAAAGGAACTTATGGAAATTATACCCAAAAAGGACTGGTTTATCTTTTCCTATCTTTTTCAAGCTCATGGGAGAAAAATCTGTCTGGGTAGGAAACCTAAATGTGAAGAATGTATTTTGAAGGATTTATGCGATGCTTATCTATCCTCAAATTGATCCTGTAATCTTCAGAGTAGGTCCTTTAGCAGTAAGATGGTACGGATTGATGTATATAATAAGCTTTTTTTGTTGTTTTTTTCTGTGTAGATATCAATTAAAAGAAAAGAATTTAGAGGAGCTTTATCCCTTTTTGGAAAATCTTCTTTTTTATAGCTTTTTAGGACTTATAATTGGTGCTCGACTTGGTTTTTGTTTTTTTTATTACCCTGATTATTTTTTAAAAAATCCTTTAGAAATAATTGCTATCTGGAAAGGTGGAATGTCCTTTCATGGAGGATTAATAGGGAGTATTTTAGTAGGTTATATTTACATAAAAAAACAGGGGCAATCTTTTTTATGGTGGGCTGATTTAGTAGTAGTTACAGCACCTATTGGACTTTTTTTTGGAAGAATAGGAAATTTTATAAATGGTGAATTATATGGGAAACCAAGTAATCTCCCCTGGGCTATTATTTTTCCTGAAGGGGGACCTATCCCCAGACATCCTGTCCAGCTTTATGAAAGCTTAGTTACTGGTCTTTTTTTATTTTTATTTATGTGGAGTTTAAGAAAAAAAGAATGGCTTTATGGGACAAAATTAGCTATCTTTTTAATTCTTTATGGAATTCTTAGATTTCTCTTTGAATTTTTAAGAGAACCTGCTCAAAGCTTTGATTTATTTTTAGGATGGATGACTATGGGGCAATTCTTGTGTTTAATAATGATTATTACAGGAATTCTTCTTTTATATTTCCTTAGGAAAAATCTAATCCAAAAGTATTTCTAATTCTTCAGCAATTTCTTTTGCTAAAGTAAAATATTTTTTAAATTCCTCTTCAGCCCTTTCTGAATTAAAAGCTTTGGCTAAATTTTTACAATTTTTACATAAAAGATTTCTAAATTTTTTTCCCAAGGGATTTTCAAGCTGAATTTTAGCATAAAGCTGAGGATCTTGTTTAGCAAGACGCTTTAAAATGTGAAGTTGTCTCAAAAAACTGGGAGTTGAGAGATAAACTACATCTTTTAAATTAAACCCAGAATCTTTAATCGTTTTAGCAAGAATTATAAGCCAGAAGTGATTTACAACCTGGACAAGAGCCATAATTTCATCATGCCCTTTAGGAGAAATCTTAACCAAATTTAATCCCTCGTTACTCATTAAATTTTTAAACCATTTAACAATTTTTTTTCCTCTTACTGGATAAAAGGCTATTGTCTTTCCTTTTAAGTCTTTTTCGTAAGGACCAAAAAGGGGATGGGTAGCTAAAATCTCTCCTCTTTTTAAAAACTTTTTCATTATTTTAACAGGTTCCTTTTTAAGAGAACAAATATCAATTATCCAGTGATCTTCTTTAACAAAGGAAGAAATTTCTTTAACTATTTTAGAAAAAATCTCTATGGGAACTGAAATTAAAATGATTTTATTCCTTTTGACAAGTTCAGTATTAGTAAGACTTGTATTAACATCTGAAACCTCTACAAAATAACCTTTTTTTTCAAAAAAGTTTTTAAAAAAATTACCCATTTTTCCCTTACCACCAATAATTCCAATTCTAAAGTTTTCATCCATTCATTCCCTCCTCTAAGTCTATTTTAGGCTATTTCAGAAAGTTTTAGTCTTTCTTCCCATCTTCTCATAAGTTCTTCTTTTAAAATAGGATAATTTTTAAGTTCTGGATCTTTTTCTATAAGTTTAAAAGCTTCCTCTCTTGCTTGAAGAAGTATTGGATAATCTTTAACTATATCGGCTCCTCTAAATTCTAAATAACCGGATTGTTTTGTTCCAAGAAATTCTCCAGGTCCCCTTAATTTTAAATCTTCTTCTGCAATTCTAAATCCATCGTTAGTTTCACATAAAACTTGAAGTCTCTGATAAGCGGAACTATCTATAGAAATTTTATAGGCTATCAAAAAACAGTAAGATTGCATCTCACTTCTTCCCACCCTTCCTCTTAATTGATGAAGTTGAGAGAGTCCAAATCTTTCTGCATGCTCAACAATCATTACTGTTGCATTAGGAACATCTACTCCTACTTCAACAACTGTGGTAGAAGCAAGGATATCAATTTCTTTTCTTTTGAAGGAATGCATTATCTTTTCCTTTTCGTAAGAGCTCATTTTTCCATGGAGTATTCCTACTTTATATTCTGGAAAAACTTCTTTTTGAAGGTATTCTCCGTAAGTAGTCACTGCCTTTAAATCCATTTTTTCAGATTCTTCAATAAGAGGAAGAATTACATAAGCTTGATGTCCTTCTTTTAGAATTTCTTTAGCCTTTTGATAGGCTCTGTTTTTGCTATATTCATGATAAAGTTCAGTAATAATTGGTTTTCTTCCCTTGGGCATTTCATCAATAATAGACAAATCAAGGTCTCCATATATGGTAAGGGCAAGAGTTCTTGGAATAGGAGTTGCTGTCATAACTAAGGTATCTGGAATTATTCCTTTTGCCTTTTCTCTAAGAGCAGCTCTTTGCAAAACTCCAAAACGATGCTGTTCATCAATTATAACAAGTCCCAGTTTTTTAATTTCCACTTTTTCCTGAAAAAGGGCATGAGTTCCTATTACAAAATTAATATAACCTGTAGAAAGACCGTGATAAATTTCTCTTTTTTTTGCAGGTGGGATTCCTCCTGTAAGTAAAGATGTGGAAATTCCCATTAATTGAGCATATTGACGAAAATTGTAATAATGTTGTTCTGCTAAAATCTCAGTTGGAGCCATAAAGGCTACCTGATAACCGTTATCTATAGCAATTAAAGCAGAAATAAAAGCAACCGCAGTTTTACCACATCCCACATCTCCTTGTAAAAGTCTATTCATAGGAACTTCTTTTGCCATATCATTTTTTATTTCTTCTATCACTCTTTTCTGGGCATTGGTTAATTCAAAGGGTAATTTTTTTATAAACTCTTCAACTAACTTACTTTTTGTATTAAACTTTATACCCCTTTCTTTTTTTATTCTCCCCTTTCTTAGACCTAAAGCCAATTCTAAAAAGAAAAATTCATCAAAGGAAAGACTTTTGTGATAAATACTTTCTCCTCTTTTTAATAAAAGTATATCTTCTTTTGGCTCTGGAAAATGTAAATTTTTAATGGCTACATTTAAAGGGACTAAACCTCTTTTTTTCAAAATTTCTAAAGGAATAGAACTTTCTAAACAATCTCCATATTCTTCTACTGCATTTTTTATGATTTTTCTAAAATATTTTTCCGATACGCCCTCTATAGAAGAATAAACAGGAACAATGTGTCCTATTTCTATAGACAATTTTTCTTCATCCCCTTCCTCAATAAGCTCAGGATGTATCATTTCTAAGTCCCTTCCAAAACGAGAAACTTCTCCAATGGCAAAAATACTTTTTCCGGGTGCTAAAAGTTTTCTCCAAATTTTTTCATTAAAATTAAACCATTTTAAGGTTAAAAAACCTGTTCCATCAGTAATCTGAGCATAAAATATTCTTCTTTTATAAAGATAAGAGGTCCCGCTTCTAAGAATTTCTCCAAAAATTACAGCTCTTTGTCCTTCTCTAAGATCTCCTATAGGAACAACTTTTCTTCTATCTTCATAATCTCTGGGAAGAAAATAAAGAAGATCTTCTAAAGTATAAATATCTTTTTTGGCAAGCTTTTTAGCAATACTAAGACCTATTCCTTTTAAAAATTGAACAGGTTGTTTAAGAATTTCTTTATATCTTAAATAGGTTTCAAGGGAAATTTCCTTTAGATCAGCTATCTCTTTTTCTTCCTGAAAAGAAATTAAAGATTTAAGCAGGTTAAGCATTTTAATTATTCTTTCTTTTTTTTCTTCTATAGACCTTTCCTCTAAACCTGCACAGAATTCTAAAAGTTTTTCTTTAATATGGTTTATATCAGAAGGGGCATGGCTTATAAGATTTATTAAAGCTTTTTCAAGTCCTTTGGTTTTCGGTAAGTTTGCAAAATTATTTTTGGAAACAAATTCAAGAGGTCTTAAAATTTTAAAAATCCAATCTTGAATAGAAGTATTTATATCTTTCATCATTTTCTTAAGTATTTATATGGACTTATTATAGAATCTCCAAAGGTTTCTTCAAAAATCCTTTTAAGAGAATAAGCTTTTTCTAAATTTCCGTGTTTTAATGCACCTTTATAAAAGATTTCAAACTTTCTTTTTGCCTCTACATAAAGCATAATTTTTTGTTCTAATTTTAAATCCTTTTGGTAGTTCTTAAAGAGTTTTATAAGAGCAAGAGTTCTATAATAATCAAGCCCCTTTTTAGCTGATAATTGGTCAGGTCTCCCTCCACTTTTTATAACTAAATATTCATTAATAAGCCCAACTGGCATTTTCAAAGCTACTCTCAGCCAGAACTCATAATCTTCACAAACTGGAAAATCCTCATCAAAAAGCCCTATTTTATTAAATACTTCTCTTTTTATTAAAACAGTAGAAACAGAAACGATACATCGCTTTATGGCTCTATCAAAAAACCATCCCTCTGCTTTTTGATGAATTTTTTTAGGGTTTATTTTCTTTTCTCCTTTATACCAAATCTCTTCTGTTTGAACAATTTTATATTCTGGATATTTTTCTAAAAATTTAATTTGTTTTTCCAGCTTAGTTTCAACAAAAATATCATCGCTATCCAGAAAGGCAATAAAATCTCCTTTAGATTTTAATATCCCTGTATTTCTTGCTTTCGCTACTCCTTGATTAGGTTTTCTTACATATTTAATTGGATATTTACTGATCAAATAAGGCGTAGAATCTGTTGAGCCATCATCTACTACTATAATTTCTAAATCTTTAAAAGTCTGGTTTAAAACACTTTCTATAGCTTTAGGTAGAATATAGGCTCTGTTATAAGTGGGAATAATAACAGATATTAAAGGCTTTTTCATTATCCATTTATTTTATACTCCTCTATCAACTCTGTGTAGTCATCAAACCAATAAGCTAATGGATTTCTTTTGTAAATCATAAACTTACCCTGATTTTCAGGATTAGCTGCTCTGTGATATTTAAAAAATATTAAATTTTTAGTCTTCCCAAGAATTTCAATTTTCCCTGTTTCATGGGACATTACATATCTAATTTTAGCAGCAAGACCTGAAACTTTTGCTCTTGCTAACTCTATTATATCTATAGTATCTTCAATTTTTGTAGAAAACATTTTATTTCCTATAACAGGTCTGCATTGAAAAAAGTAATAGGGAGTAACTCCATTAAAAGAAAGTTCTTCAATAAGATTTTTAAGGATTTCAACATGGTCATTAATCCCTTTCAAAATAGGTGTTTGATTATATATAATTGTTCCTGTTTTCTGAATAAGTCTTATTGCTCTTTTTGCTTCTTTTGTCAATTCCTTCGGATGGTTAAAGTGAGTTATAAGGTAGAGTTTTTTGTCTCTTTGTAAATTAAATTTTTTAAAAACCTTAATAAGTGAGGGATCGTTAATTATTCTAAAGGGATTAGAGGCTGGTATCTTTGAACCTATTCTTACTATTCTTACATGAAAAATATTACTCAATTCCCCTAAAATCCTTTCAAGTTTAGAGGTATTTAAAATTAAAGGATCTCCACCAGTTAAAAGCACATTATTTATCTCCGGATGTTTTTTTATATATTCCAAACTTTTTGAAATGTCAAAAGCTACTTCTTCATTTTTATTAATAAAAAGTCTTTTTCTAAAACAAAACCTGCAATACATAGCACATACATTAGTTACTAAAATCACTGCTGTATCTGGATATTTATGTTCCAGTCCAGGAACCTTCATATATTTCCTTTCATTGGATGCATCTAATTTACCCCATACTATAAGTTCCTCTTCAGAGGGGATGGAAATCTTTCTTATAGGATCATTAGGATCTTTCCAGTTTATGAGAGAAAGATAATACTCGTTTGTTCTAAATGGAAATTTTTCAATTAACTTTTTTAGTCTCTTTTTCTCTTTATCTGACAATTCTTTTATATGGTCTAATTTTACAATATAGTTGATTTTCCTTTCCATGGATAACCTTTCTTTTATTTATTCTTAAAAACTTCTCAAAAACTTTAAAAAGGTAATTTTATGCCTAAAGAAATTAACTAAGACTATTTTGATAGGATTTTTTAAAAAATTTTAATTATTTTCTTAAAAAAGTCAAGTTTTAGTTAATTTTTGTTTCTTGATAATTAATTCTTATAATAATTTAAACCTTGCTTTGAAGGCTAATATTTTTAAAATAGATTAGTAATATTTATTATATGCCTAAAAAGAGGTTTCTGCTTATGTAGTAATTAATGAGAAAAATGTTATTTAGGGAGCACTATGAAAAGGCTATTTATAATTATATTTTTTTTGGCTTTTCTTTTAAATATCCCTGCCTTTGCAGAAAAACCTCAAAAAGATTTGGATATATTTTACATTTCAGGAAAAATTCTTAACCCTCACAAAGAACCTGTAAAAGAAGCAGAACTAAAAATACTTATTGATGGAAAACCTCATAAATTGATAGTAGAGCATAAAGAAATGGATAAGGCTAATACATCTTCTCATGGAACCTTTCAGATTGAAATTCATCTTCCAAAGGGTGTAATTGAGAATGTAAAATTTCAGCTTGAGATTGCAAAAAGCTCCTATAAAAAAACCCTTGTTAACCTTAAAAAAGAGGATTTCGCAGTTAAAGGAAATCAATTTTATTTGACAAAGGACATAATGATTGAAAGAAAACTTGGATCTGCTTTCTGGATTGCGGGAGCTATATTTCTTCTTACTTATATTCTTATGTCCTTTGAGCTTCTTCATAGAACAGTTGCAGCTCTGATAGGTGCTGCAACAATGCTCATTTTAACCTATACCTTTGGCACACTTAATCCAGAGTTTCACATCATTTCCTTTGAAAGAGCAATTGAAGCAATTGACATGAACGTAATCTTTCTTCTCTTAGGAATGATGATAATAGTTGGAATACTTAAACATACAGGAATTTTTCAGTGGTGTGCCTATATGTCTTATAAAATTGCAAAGGGAAACGTTATGGCTCTTGCAATCATTTCTTGCCTCTTTATAGCCTTTACCTCTGCATTCCTTGATAATGTAACCACTATGCTTCTTTATACACCTGTTTTAATAGAAATTGCTATAGCTTTAAAAATAAATCCCTTAAGTTTACTTATTCCTGGTATTATGGCATCAAATGCTGGTGGAGCTGCAACCCTTATCGGTGATCCGCCAAACATAATGATTGGCTCATATGCAGGTCTTACCTTTATGCAGTTTGTCTATGCCCTAACACCTGTTATCATTATCTGCATGATAGTTTTGGTTGTTTATAATAAGTTTTTTTATGCAAAGGAATACGAGAAAGGAAAAGTTGAGGATGTAGATTTCTTTATAAACTATTTAAAAGAGGAATATAAGATTACAGATAGAACCCTTCTTATATACGGACTTTTTGTTATGGTAATTGTTATTGCCTTTTTCGTAACGCATGGAATCTGGCATATGGAAGTAGGTATTCCTGCCTTGTTTGGGGCAGGACTTCTTTTTACCTACTCAATTTTTACCAAAAAAGTAAATTTACTTGAATTAATTGAGAAAGATATAGAATGGACAACCCTTTTATTCTTTATTTTTCTTTTTATGCTCGTTGGTGCTGTAGAAGAAGTTGGTTTGCTTGCAGTTATTGCAGATTGGGTTTATAAGCTTTCAGCTGGAAATTTAACTATTGCGGTATGTTTAATCTTATGGGTTTCAGCTATATTGAGTGCCTTTGTGGATAATATCCCCTTTACAGCTACAATGTTACCAATAGTTGCCTATCTTACCAAGGTAATTCCTGGTGCTGAAAGTAATGTTCTTTGGTGGGCACTTGCTTTAGGAGCCTGTTTGGGAGGAAATGGAACCATGATCGGTGCTTCTGCTAATGTAGTAACCATAGGAATTGCAGAGTCCTTAGGATATAAAATAAGCTTTTTTGGATTTATGAAGTATGCTTTTATCTATATGTTAATTACTATTATAATCTGTAATATATGGCTTTTGATTTTTTATTAAAAAAGCGGAGGAAAAAAAATGGTTAAATGCCCTTTTGATAAAGTTTTATTACCTGTTGATGGAAGCCAAAACTCCTTAAGAGCAGTTAAATTTGCTGGAGTCTTACTTAAAGATATTAAAACTTCAAAGGTTACTCTTCTTTATGTAATAGCAGGTGGATACTTAAGTGAACACATGAAAAATATTGATTTAAGGACAGAGCTTCTAAAAGGAACAGAAATTTTTAAAAGAATAAAAGAAAAACACATTAAAGAAGATATAATGCCCTTCTTATTAGATTATGAAAAAATATTAAAAAATTCTGGATTTGCCGGCTTAATAGAAAAAAGAATTGAAGAAGGAGACCCAGGAAATAAAATAATTGAAATTGTGGAAAAAGAAAATTTTCAAACAGTAATACTTGGAAGAAGAGGAATGTCAGAGCTAAAAGGATTTTTCCTTGGAAGTGTATCAAATAAAGTTTTGCATGGATTAATAAATCACAATATCTATCTTGTGGGAGAAAAAATTTCTGAAGCAAATCCTACCTCTAAAATTTTAGTTCCTGTTGATGGTTCAGAATATTCCATGAAAGCAGTGGAACATGCAGTATATATAGCAAAGGTTGTTAAAGGCGTAGATAAAATAACCCTTTTAAGAGTTATTAATCTTTCCCTTTATCTTGAAAGAGTAAAAGAGGGAATAGACCCTGAAGAAGAAGCAAAAGAAATTCTTAATAAAGCTAAAAAGAAATCCTTAGAAGAGGGAGTCTCTCAAGATTTAATTGAAACAAAAACTTCTATTGGTTTTCCAAAAGAGGAGATAGTTAAAGAAATAAAAGAGGGTGATTATAACCTTGTAATTATGGGAAGAAAGGGGCGTTCAGCACTTAAAGACCTTGTTCTTGGTGGTGTAAGTTCAGCAGTTATAAACAAATGCTTTGAACCCACAATAGCCATAATAAATCTCTAATTAAATACACGAAATAAGCTATTTTTTCTTGATTTTTTATTAAAAATCTAATATTATTAAAATTAATATGGATGAGCTTGAAATCAAAAAAAAGCTCATAATTATTTCAAGCTTAATTTTAGGAGTGATAACCTTTGGAACAGTTGGATATATGGTAATTGAGGAGCTTGATTTTTTGAATGCCCTTTATATGACCATAATTACTGTAGCTACTGTAGGTTTTAAAGAGGTAAAAGAACTAAGTGATGTTGGGAAATTCTTTACTATAATACTTATTTTTAGTGGCTTTGGTGTTTTTGCCTATACTATGACTACTGGTGCAAAAATATTGATAGAAGGTGAAATAAGGGAGGTGTTTAAAGAAAAGAAAATGAAAAAAGAAATTTCCGCTTTAAACAACCATTATATTGTATGTGGATATGGAAGAATGGGAAAAATACTTTGCAAAGAATTTAAAGCTAATAACGTAGATTTTGTAGTAATTGAAAAATTTGAGGAAAATTTAAAAGATGAAGAGGATCTTCTTTATATCATAGGTGATGCCACAAAAGATGAAATTCTTAAATCAGCAGGGATTAAAAGAGCAAAGGGGATAATTTCTCTTTTACCCTCAGATGCAGAAAATCTTTATGTAGTTGTAAGTGCAAGATTTTTAAATCCAGAAATATTTATAGTTGCCCGCGCCACAGATGAAGAAGCAAGAATTAAATTAAAAATGGCTGGTGCAAATAAAGCTATATGTCCTTATCATATAGGGGGGTTAAGAATCGCTCAATCTGTTCTTAGACCAAATGTAATAGATTTTTTAGAGTTTGCTACAGGTTCAGAATTTAAAGATATCCAAATTGAAGAAATTTTAGTTTCAAGAAATTCTAAATTAGTAGGGAAAACCTTAAAAGATGCAAAAATTGGTGAAAAATTAAAAGTTATAGTAGTTGGTATTAAAAGAGCTGATGGAAAAATAGAATTTAATCCCTCTGCAAATACTATAATAGAGGCTGGAGATATAATAATTGGAATAGGTTCTCTTGAAAGTCTATCTCTTCTTTCTCAAATGGCAAGTGGTGAAAAAGAAATAATTTAAAAAAAAAGACCTATTATGAAAAAGATTTTTGTTATAGGTGGAACAGGTTTTATAGGGAGTCATCTTATTTCTAAGCTTTTAAAAGAAGATTTTGAAATTTATGTATTAGCAAGAAATAAAGAAAAAGCTAAAAAAATTCCTTCTCCTTGTAAAGTTGTTTTTGGAGATCCAACAAAAGAAGGAGATTGGCAAAATCAATTAAATACCGCTGATATAGTAATTAATCTTGCTGGACAAAATATATTTTCCAGATGGAACGAAAATTATAAAAAACTAATTTTAGAAAGTAGAGTAAAATCTACAGAAAATATAGTTTCTTCTCTAAAAAAGGGGGCTTTCCTTATTAATGCAGGAGCTATTGGATATTATGGAGATAAGGGTGAAACTTTAGTTACAGAGGATAGCTCACCTGGAGATGATTTTTTGGCAAAAGTCTGTATAGAATGGGAAAAAAGTGCTTTAAAGGCTAAAGAAAAAGGGGGAAAGGTAATTATTACCAGATTTGGTATTGTCCTTGGGAAAGGAGGAATGCTTTCTAAAATTTTACCTATATTTAAATGGGGACTTGGAGGAACTCTTGGAAAAGGTAACCAGTGGTTTTCTTGGATACATATAGATGATCTTGTGTCTGCTATTTTATTTCTTATCAAAAATGAAAAAGAAGGAATATACAATTTTGTTTCTCCAAATCCTGTAACTAATAAAGAATTTACTAAAACTTTGGGAAGTATACTAAAAAGACCCACTTTCTTTAGAGTTCCTATCTTTGTTATGAAACTTTTCTTTGGAGAGGTTGCAAATGCTATAACCTCAAGCATTAAAGCTTACCCTAAAAACCTTTTATCCGCTGGCTTTAATTTTAAATTTGAAAATATAAAATCTGCTTTGGAAAATTTAATCAAAGAACCTTTATGAGAATTAACAAATTTAAAAAATTGGTTTCTCTTTTTTTGATTTTAATTTTTTTAAATTCCTGTTCTCCCTTAAAATCATCTTCTTATGAATTCAAGGAAAGAACAATTGAAAAAATAAAAGTTCTATTAAGCAATATTCCCTATATTAAAAGATACATCACTCTTTATCCAGCTCCAAAGGAACTTTATAATGAAACAGAAAACTTAATGAATGAACTAAAAATTTATAAAGCTAATGAACTTTTCAAAGATGAATATGAGAAAGTTTTAAATGCTTGGGAAAAGGCAAAAGAACTCTATCAAGGTAAATACTATAAAACTGCAGAAAAGGAATTGAAAAAAGTTAATTCCATGGCAAAAGAACTCTTAGAAAAGGTTAAGGCTTATAAAGAAAGTTTAAGAAGTTCGGCTTTAAAAAGATATAAAAAAATGGAAGAAATGGCAGAAGAAGCTCTCAGAAATACAAAATCTGAAGAAAAAAAATTAAAAATAAAACTTTACTTATGGAAATTGAGAAATCTTATAGATTTGGAAAATTATAATGAATTTGAAAAGGAATTACAAAATCCTCCCTTTTAACCAATTTGATAAAAATTTTTTCTGGGTCTTTATTTCTTCAGGAGCTCTAATAGGATTTTTACCTCCTTGTCCAGGAACTTTTGGTTCCTTAGAAGGTTTGATTATTTTTTGGTTTTTAAAAAATCTTTCCTTAATTTATCAGTTATTCCTAATTTTAGGTATTATTATTATTGGAATATTAAGTTCTGATAGGGTTTCTAAATTTTTAAAAGTTAAAGACCCTGATTTTGTAGTAATAGATGAGATTGCAGGAATGTGGATAGGTGTATTAGGTAAAAATACTTTAATTGAGTTTATACTTGCTTTTATTATTTTTAGAATTGTAGATATTAAAAAACCCTATCCTTTAAAGAAATCTGAAACTCTTCCTTATGGATGGGGAATCATGAGTGACGATATAATAGCAGGAATTTTAACTAATTTTTTTGTAACCCTTCTTATATATATTGCCAAATATCTAAGTCTAATATAAGATTTATTTTAGAATGATTGGAGCTTTGATTTTTATTGGAGATGAACTCATCTGCGGTGCTATTGAAAATACTAATAGTGTTTTTGCAGGAAGAATATTAACTTCCTATGGATTTGAAATTGGCGAAATTGTTACTTTGCCAGATAAAATTGAAATCATTTCTGAATACTTAAAAAATCTTATTGAAAAATATGAGTTTCTAATAATTTGTGGTGGACTTGGACCTACAGATGATGATTTAACTAATTTAGCTGTAGCAAAGGCTTTTAACTTAGAATTAAGAGAAAATAAAGACTTTCTTTCTGCTATTTATTCAGCTAAGGAATATAGAAAATCCCAAGAAATAGCAAAAAAGATGGCTTTAATCCCAGAAGGTGCAATTCCTTTATCAAAAAATTTTTCCTCTGCAGGATATCTTTTAAAAATAAAAAATAAACCTCTTTTTTTCCTACCAGGTGTCCCTCATCAGTTTGAAAATCTTCTTCAAACAGAAGTTATCCCCAAACTTTTAGAATTATTTCCTGAAAGAACTAAAAGAATTATTAAAACCCTTAGATTTTTTGATCTTAATGAAACCGATCTCAATCAGGTTATAAGTAACCTACCAGAAGATATTCTTTCTCCTATCAAAATAGGCTATTATCCAATATTCCCAGAACTTAAATTAATTTTGCAAGGGAAAGAGGAAAAAGATTTAGAAGTTTTTATAAATAGATTAAAAGAAACATTTTTACCTTATCTGGTAAGTGAAAAAGATGAAAGTTTACCTCAAGTAATTGGAGAACTTTTAAAAACCCGAGAGGAAAAACTTGCTACTGCTGAATCTTGCACAGGTGGTATGCTTGCTTCAATAATTACTTCGGTTTCTGGAAGTTCGCTTTATTTTGATAGAGGATTTGTTACTTATAGTCCCGAAAGTAAAATAGAACTCTTGGGAGTTAAAAAGGAAACTATAGAAAAATTTGATGTAGTAAGTTATGAAGTTGCTATGGAAATGGCAGAAGGGGTAAGAAAAAAAACAAAAGTAGATTATGCTTTAAGTATAACAGGTTTTGCTGGCCCAACTGGAGGAACACCTGAAAATCCTGTAGGAACAGTTTATATAGGCTTTTCTTATAAAAATAAAATAAAAGCTTTTAGATTTAGCCTCTCAGGAGATAGAAATCAGATTCAGCTTTTGGCAAGTTATACATCCCTTGACATTTTGAGGAGGTATCTTCTTTATGGTGAGAGCTTTTTTAGCTATAGATTTACCACAGGAATTAAAGAAAGAACTTTTTAATTTAAGCAAAGTTCTCAATTACGAAGGTTTAAAATTAAAATGGGTGGAAGAAGAAAATTTACACCTTACTCTCCGTTTTTTTGGAAATATCTCAGAAAATTTAGTAGAAAAGATTTATGAAAAGTGTAAAGAGGTCTGCAAAGAGATAGAACCTTTTGAACTTGAACTTGATCTCGCTTCTTATTTTCCTTTAAAAGGCACACCCAGAGTAATATGGATTGGGATAAATTCAGCTTCTAATAATCTTTTTAAGCTTGATAATTTATTGAAAAAAACTTTTAAACCTTTAAAATTAAAAGAAGAAAGAGAGGAATTCTATCCTCATGTAACTTTGCTCCGAGTTAAAGAAAAAACAGATCCTGTAGCTCTGAAAAAATTTTTTGAAGAAATTAAAAAGGCTTCAGAAAAATTAAAAGGAAAGTCCTTTTTGGTAAAAGAGCTCATAATCTTTAAAAGCGATCTTTTCTCATCTGGTCCCAAATATACACCTTTAAAAACAATTCCCTTAGGAGCAAAAAATGATTGATTGGCAGAACTTGTTCTTAAAAATTTATTCTAATATTATAAGAATTTCTTATAATCTTGTTGTTATAATACTATTATTTGTAACTGCAGTAATAATTATTAGAACTATTTCAGAAATAGGATATATCGTTACTGAAAGAACTATAAGATTAGGAATTAAAGAGCTAGTAATAAATATTCTATCTCTTATAGTTATTTTGGAACTTATAAGAGCCTTTGTAGAATATTTTGAACACCATCAAGTGCATATGGAAATCCTTATCGAAGCTATAATAGCTTTTCTTATAAGAGAATTTATGATTTTTCTTTTTGAAGGGAAATTTTCTGGTATTGATATTTTCTTATGGTCATTAGGTATATTTTTCCTTGTTTTTGCAAGAGGATTGGCTGTTTTTTCAAAAAAATTTAAATAGAAAAGAAACTCTAATGAAATTTAAAGTTTTTTTTATAATTATCTTGTCTACTTTTTTTCTTGTCTCTTCTTTTGCAATTGAAAATACATCTAATTTATCGAAAGATGCTCCCGATTATGGAGATGCTTTAACTATAGGATCTATAGCTGATGCAAGTATTCTTATTCCAATGATAGCAACTGATGTAATGAGTCATGAAGTAGCAGGACGCATTTTTTTAGGTGTAGTAAAGTATGCACCAGATCTTAGAATAATAGGAGAACTTGCTGAAAAATTTGAAATATCCCCTGATCAAAAAACTATAACTTTTTATTTAAAAAGGGGAGTTAAGTGGGCAGATGGAGTTGAAGTAACAGCAGAAGATGTTTATTTTGGTTTTAAACTTATTACCTCTTCTGAAATCCCTTCTCCTTATGCAAGTGATTTTTTAGAAGTTCAAGATTTTAAAATTATTGATCCCTATACTTTTAAAGTAACTTATAAAAGACCCTTTGCCTTAGCTTTACCTTCTTGGGGAAATTTAGTTGTTTTACCTAAGCACATTCTTGAAGGAAAAAGTTTAGATTATTTAAAGAATGTTTTTGGAAGAAACCCTGTTGGTAACGGTCCTTTTAAATTAGAAAGATGGAAAACACAAGAAGAAATACTTTTAAAATATAATCCTCTTTATTATGAAGGAAGACCCTATTTAAATTATTTGATTTATAGAATAATTCCTGATCCTTCAACACTATTTATGGAATTAAAATCAGGTGGTATTGATTGGATTTCCCTTACTCCCTTACAGTATTTAAAACTCCAAAGAGAAAGTGAATTAAAAAGCCAATTTAACATTTATAAATATTCTTCCTTTTCTTTTACTTATATTGGTTATAATCTAAATCACCCGTTTTTTAAAGATAAAAGGGTAAGAAAAGCGCTTTGTTATGCAATAAACAAAGAGGAAATAGTAAAGGGTGCTCTTTTAGGTCAGGGAATACCTGCATACGGACCTTATAAACCTGATACCTGGTTTTATAATAAAAATATTGAAAATTCCTGTCCTTACAATCCACAAAAAGCCCTTGAATTATTAAAATCAGCTGGTTTTACCAAAGGAAAAGGGGGAATTTTAGAAAAAGAAGGTAAACCTTTTGAATTTACTATTCTTATAAATCAAGGAAATCTTTCAAGACTCCTTGCAGCTCAAATTATTCAAAGACAACTCTCTCAGATAGGAATCAAGGTAAATATAAGAGTGATGGAATGGACTACTCTTATTCACCAGTTTATAGATACAAGAAGATTTTCTGCAGTAATTTTAGGATGGGCAACTGGTCCTGACCCTGATCTTTATGATATTTTCCATTGCTCCAAAACAAAACCTCCAGGTTTAAATTTTATAAATTATTGCAATCCTAAACTTGATAAACTTTTAGAAGAGGGAAGATATACCTTAGACAGAGAAAAAAGAAAAAAAATTTATTACCAGATACAAGAAATTTTAGCAGAAGACCAGCCATACACTTTTTTATACATCCCTATGAGTTTAGAAGCTATTCATAAAAGATTTAAAGGAATTAAGGTTTCTCCTATAGGAATCGGATATAATATAGAAAAATGGTGGGTACCTAAAAATATGCAAAAATATTTAATACCTTAAACAACCTTATCGCACTTACGAAGTGAGATAAATTAAAATAATTTTAATTTAAGAGGAGTTATTTGAAATGAAAATTACTATAGTAGGTGGGGGAAGTTGGGGGACAGCTCTTGCTAAAATCTTAGGAGAAAAAAAATTTGAAGTCTCCCTTTTGGTAAGAAGAGAAGCAGTTTATGAAGCTATAAATAAAGAAAGAGAAAACCCATTTTATCTGCCTGGTGTCAAACTATCTGAAAAAGTAAAAGCTGAACTGGAACCAAAAAAAGCTTTTAAAGATTCTCAAATAATCCTTTGGACTATTCCCTCTTTTGCTTTAAAAGAAAATTTAGAGAATTTAAAAACCTATGTAAGTAAAATCACTTATCATATCTCTGGTATAAAAGGTATAGATTGGGAAACTAAAAAAACACCTCTTAGTATCTTAAAAGAAACTCTACCTAAGGATTGTAAAATTTTTGTTTTAGGAGGTCCTTCTTTTGCTAAAGAAGTAGCCTTGAAGTTACCTACTGCTGTTGTGCTAGCAGGGGAAAAGGAGGAAGAAACAAAAAAAATGCAAGAACTTTTAGCTATGCCCTATTTTAGAGTCTATAGAAGTGATGACCCTGCAGGAGTAGAAATAGCAGGTGCTTTAAAAAATGTTATAGCTATTGCCTCGGGAATTAGTGATGGGCTGGAACTGGGACTTAATGCCAGAGCAAGTCTTATTACCAGAGGACTTATAGAAATAATTCGCTTAGGATCTAAGCTTGGAGGAAAACTTTATACCTTTTATGGTCTTGCAGGAGTTGGTGATCTTGTTTTAACTTGTACAGGAGCACTTTCAAGAAATTATCAAGTGGGTTATAAACTTGGGAAGGGAGAAAAACTTGAAAAAATTTTAATAGATCTAAGACAAGTTGCAGAAGGAGTTAAAACAGCAAAGGTAGTTAAAGAATTTGCTAAAAAATTTGAAATTGAACTCCCCATCTGTGAAGAAGTTTATCAAGTATTATATGAAAATGAAACCCCAAAAGCCTCTCTAAATCGCCTTTTATCTCGAACCCTCAAAAGGGAATTTGAAAATTTATAACAGAATTAAAAAAGAAGTGCCTTTTGGTAATTAAAAATTGAAAATAATTTTCAGTTTTTCTATGAATTTTTCTGCTTTTTCAAGTTCATTAAATTCAAAAATAAAATAGGTCTTTTTCTTTTTCGTTACTATTTGAACAGGGGTTCCTACAATTTTACTTAGTTCCTCTGAAAGA
>Ga0315298_1005121_pt1 | contig 18946 bp, 20 predicted proteins | sample WHS_1_MG_FD_203077 | JGI IMG/M metagenome (GOLD analysis project Ga0315298, IMG submission 203077) | Extremophilic microbial mat communities from Washburn Hot Springs, YNP, Wyoming, USA - WHS_1_MG | ecosystem: Environmental > Aquatic > Thermal springs > Hot (42-90C) | place: USA: Wyoming...
GTGGTTCAATACTAAATGTATCGAGAGTTGGAGGCTATGGTTCAATGAGAAAAGATATCATCGGGGGATTAAAGACTATCCAAAAAATTTATTCGGATGTTAAGTTATGAACTTGACTTAACAAAAAAGTAAAATTTATAAGCCTCCCTTTTTACCTCTCACTATGAAAGATATCACTTCCATTGAACCTCAAAAGTATAATGCTGCTTTAGCAGCAGCGATAAAGAAAGAAGGACTATTTCCAAAACCAGATTGGGCAAATTTTGTAAAAACAGGAGCTAATAAGGCAAGGCCTCCTTTTGAGCCTGACTTTTGGGAGCACAGAGCAGCAAGTATACTAAGGCAGATTTACTTAAAAAAAATAGTAGGAGTTGAACGTTTAAGAACTCGCTATGGTGGAAGGAAAGACAGAGGTATGAAACCTCCTAGATTTATTAAAGCAAGCGGAAAAATCATTCGTACTATTTTGCAACAAGCAGAGTCTGCTGGTTTGGTAGAAAAAGTAAAAGGAAAACACTGCGGCAGGCAATTAACTCCAAAAGGAAAAGAGTTTTTGGAAAAAGTTGCAAGTCAAATATCATAAATTTAAACCTCTTTAAACCAAAATGAAAAAACAATATCAAAAGAAAATTAAATTGGGAGTTGCGCAAAGGCACACTAAGTGGGCGCCCTTGTGGGCAGTTATTCGCGCCTTTGGAAAAGGAAAGCGCAAGCACCCATCGGAGATTACTGCTTACAGAAGACATCGCAGAATAGTAAAATTAAAAATAAAACCAAGGCGTCTACCAAAGAGCCATTTAGGATAAAATGAGCACAACATTAATATATCAGTTTAAAAAAAACTTCAAAGGAGAGAAAAATGACTGAACAAAAAACCGAAAGAGAATTTATAGTTCCTCTTAGAAAAGCATGGCTTAGAACCCCAAATTATAAAAGAACCTCAAAAGCAGTAAAGGCAATTAAACAATTTGTAGCAAGGCACATGAAAGTTCCAGAAAGAGACGTATCTAAAGTAAAGCTTGATGTTTATTTTAATAATGATTTATGGTTTAGAGGCAGAAAACATCCTCCTTCAAAAGTAAAAATAAAAGCAAGAAAAGAAGAAGAAATAGTTTATGTTACATTTGCAGAAGAACCTCAATATGTAAAGTTTATAAAAGCAAAACAAAGCAAAATTCATAAAGCCGTTGAAGAAAAGCCAGAAATAAAATCAGAAGAAAAGCCAAAAGAGGAAGTCGCTGTTGAGCAGGAAAAAAAGACAGAGGAAAAAGAAAAAGAGGCTTCTGTAAAAGAACAAAAGATAAAAGAAGCAGAATTACAAGCAAAAGCTCAAAAGCACGTCACAAAAGTAAAAGAGCCAAAAATACAGAGAATGGCTCTAAAAAAATAATCATTGCTGATAAAGAAAAGTAGTCAGCTTCATTCCTGCAATATACACTGCTGGAAATCCAAACATAAGAGCATAAAACAGATTTCTTATTTTTCTTTTCTCCTCACTTGATTTATATTTAACAATAAAACTTCTGCCTTCATTTGGTAAATCATTTAATTCAAGGGAAGTGTCCAACATTCTGCCATTAAGATTACCAAAGGCTGTTAAAGAAGCACTCATGGCTCCGCTAATAAGAGATTTGCTTATGGATTGCTCCCCATATAAAAAGTGATATGCAGCGGCATTAATTCCTGCTTCTCCTAAAGCTATGATTAATCCATATTTGCGGTCAATATTCTTCTTATCATTAGGATTTAGTAAAGGATTTTCAGGATATTCTTTTTCAAAAAAGTGCATAATTTTCTCTCGACCCCACTGATATGCAGGACCAAAGAATAGTCTTATCACATTGGAAGCTATCATTGAATTTACGCAAGCATCTGGATCCATATAAGTAATATTCTCAATAATCCCGGCTCTTACAAAATTTTGCCACATTAAAGCAGAACCTTCTACAATAGGCTTGCTTCTTGCTATTTTTTCAAAACCTGTTTGAGTGCTTTCTAAAATTTTATCTAATAGATTGGCCATATTTTTATATTAAAATTTTTGCAAAGAGCATTTAAAAACTAAATTATTCTTGATAAATTATGTCATTAGATGATTTAAAATTAGATTTGAGAAAAGAAGCAAATTCAGAAAAAGCAAAGATTTTTCAAAGATTCTTCAAAACAGGAAGAGGAGAGTATGGAGAGGGAGATATTTTTTTAGGTATTCCTGTGCCGAAGCAAAGAAAAATAGCAATGAAGCATAAGTTATTAGCACTGAAAGATGTTCAATTACTTTTAAAATCAAAAATTCATGAAGAAAGGCTCACGGCTCTTTTAATTTTAGTCAATAATTGCAAAAAATCAGAAAATAAATCAGAAATTTATGATTTTTATTTAAAAAACACAAAAAATATTAACAACTGGGACTTAGTTGATTTTTCAGCGCATGCTATTATTGGAGCTTATTTAGAAGATAAGGACCGTTCAATCCTGTATAAACTTGCAAAATCTTCAAATCTTTGGGAAAGACGGATTGCAATAATTTCAACATTTCACTTTATAAAAAATAATGATTTTAGTGATACATTAAAAATCGCAGAAATTCTACTAAATGACAAACACGACTTAATTCATAAGGCAGTTGGTTGGATGTTAAGAGAAATAGGAAAAATGGACATTTCAGTTCTAGAGAATTTTTTAAAAAAGAATTATCATTCAATGCCTAGAACGATGCTGAGATATGCAATTGAAAAATTTCCAGAAAAAAAGAGAAAAATGTATTTGGCTGGAAAAATATAGAAATACAAAAGGTCTTAGCAATTTAATTAACTTTAAAATCCACAAATTAGTACAACAATAATGCATTAAAACTCAAATTATGAAGATTAAGTTTAGTGTTAAAGAATTAGCTAACGAGTTAGAATGTTTAATGAAAGGAATAAAAATCCAAATAATAAGGATATTGGAACAGAAGAGGGCATATAAGCAAAATAATTAAGGGATTAGTTTTAAAAATCAAAGAAGAAGTAAGTATAGATAGATATGGCCTACATAGATTTGGCAAAAATTAAAGAAACTAAACCTATAGAAGAACTTTTGAAATTTTCAATTTTAAATATAGACAAGCCTTCTGGTCCAACCTCTTTTCAAGTTTCGCAATATGTCAAAAATGCATTAAACCTAAATAAAACATCTCATTTGGGTACATTAGATCCTAAAGTTTCAGGAGTTTTGCCAATTTTATTAGGAAGAGCTTGCCGTCTTTCAGATTATTTTATGCATAAAGAAAAGACGTATGTTGGAATAATGAGGTTGCATTCAGACATGCAAATCTCTCTTTTAAAAGAAAAAGTAAAAAAGTTTATTGGAAAAATTTCTCAGCTTCCGCCAGTCAGATCTAGAGTAAAAAGAGAAGTGAGGGAAAGAGAAATAAAAACCTTTGAAATTTTAGAGACAGACAAAAAAGATGTTCTTTTTAAAACAGAAGTAGAAGCAGGAACTTACATTAGAAAATTAGTCCATGATATTGGCTTAGAAATTGGTGGCGCACACATGCTTGAACTAAGAAGAACAAAAGCAAGTATTTTTACAGAAGAAAAACTTTATACATTATACGAATTAGAAAAAGCAATTGAAAATTATAAAAAAGGAGACCCATCGTTATTAAAACAAATGATAACACCAGCAGAAATAATTTCAGAAATCATGCCTGCTGTCCAACTTATAAAAAATAAAAACCTTCTTAAAAAAGTTTTAACAGGAAAACCTCTTTTCAAAGAAGACTTAGAAACAAATATCTCTTCTCTTAAGACTAATGAAAATTTCTGCTTATTTAAAGAAGACATCTTTATAGGAGTTTATAAAAAAGTTAGTGAAAAAGAAATTATTGCTCGCCCAGAATTTGTTTTTAATTAAATTATTTTTTTAATAAACTTAAACAACAAATTAAATATAGTCTTTCCAATTACAAGAAAAATTATTGCTCCGATTACTAAAACAAGAACTATTTTTTCAAAACCCTTAAAGAATGATAGGAGCCCTGAAAAACCTCTTCCCGCTAACCATCCTGCTCCAGTAATCGTTAAAATCCAAATGAAACCAGCCATAGAGATAGTTAAGAGATATCTTTTAATATCTCTTTCTCCGTGTGAAACATATAAGATTACTGCATCTCTAATTCCGTAAAAAAACTTTGAAATTACTAAAGGAACAAAATAGCTTTTTCTTATATTAATTTTTTCTATAAATTGTACTATAACATTCTTTTTTTTAGACAGTTTTATTTTTTTCTTGATAAAATAAGCTAATTTAGAATTAGAGAAAAAATAAAGTAAGAGGTCGTGAGTTATGTCCCCCATTAAACCAAAAACTAAAATTACGCCGAAATGTATTTTTCCTACGCCTGAAAGCATAGCCAAAAATATTAAGACGTCTCCTAAAAGCAACCCTGCAACAAAAGCCAATAGTGGAACGTGAGACTGAAATATTTGAATGACTACCTCTTCTATTCCCATTTCATTTTTAATTAAAAATACTTTTTAATCCTTATCTTTTTTAAAATTAAATGCGATAACTATAAAAGCTCAGCATCTTCATTTTTATATGCGAGAATTTGTTTATTATTCAAGAATAGCTCCCACGGCAGGAAACTACGTAAATGAGACAGATCCTACAGAGTCAGGCAGACTGGATATTTCCATTCACTCAATTATTGCTGCATTCTTTTTAAGTTATAAAATAAGAACCGATGTTCGTATGCATTTAATTTTCGCAGGAATGCCCGATCCTCCAAAACATCTTGAATTACAGCCAGTTATAGAAGGAAAAACAGGAATTCATAAAATTTATTTAAGCAAAAAAAATGTTGCGGGAGTTATTAAAAGAATGCTTTACAAATATCGAGAAGGAGAAAAAAGAGAGGTATTCCCTGGGTTTTGGATAGAAAAAAAAGGTTTTTTAGAATTAATAAATGAATTTTACTCTCAAGGCAGAAATCTTTATGTTTTAGATCCAAAAGGAAAAGACATTAGAGAAGCAGAAATTAAGCCAGACCCAATTTTTATTTTGGGAGACAATAGGGGTTTACCAACAAAAGAATTAAAGAGGTTTAAAAAAATGTGCACTCCAATTTCAATTGGCAAACGCACATATTTTGCTTCCCACACAATAGCAATAGTAAACAATGAATTAGATCGGCTCGAAGACTCGGGAAAATTACCTAAAAGTCCCTTAATAGAAATAGAAGAATGATTATTTATAATCTAAATTCTAGAACAACAATAATTAAAAAGCTATAACTCTCATAAAAATTTATGGCAAAAGGTGTATCTGCAAAATTTGTATCTTATGAAGAGACTTTACCTAAAATATTATCTTTAATTAAATTTGACCAAGAACTAAAGAAGTATGATTCTATTGTTATTAAACCCTCTCTTAGAAACTTGTTTTCTCATAATACTTCTGCAATTTGTGTGGAATCATTACTAAACTTTTGCTTGCAGCATAAATCTCCTCAGGCAAAAGTGTACATCGCAGAAGGCTCAGATGGAGATGAAACTTTAGAGGTTTTTGAGGCATTTAATTATAAAAAAATTGCTGAAAAATACAACGTAAGTCTCATCGACCTTAATACTGCTGAATCAGAGTTAATCCAAAAACCTAGCTTTCTTAAATTTGAATCAATAAATTATCCGAAAATTTTACTAAACAGCTATGTTATCTCTTTGCCAAGACTATTTCCTGATGCTGAAACAGAGATGCAAGGTGCTTTAGCGAATATGTTGGGTGCTTTCCCTTCAATGTACTATCAGGGATTTTTTAATCCAAAAAAAACAAAGATTAGAAAGTGGCCTATAAAGTATTCAATTCACGATATTGTACAATGTAAAATGCCTAATTTAGCGATTATTGATGCTTCAGATTACGGAAAAATATTCATTGGAAACCCTCTTGAAATGGACAAGCAAGCCTCAAATTTGATTGGTAAAGATTGGAAGAAAATTAGTCATTTAAAAATAATTGAAGAAACTTTTCAAAAAGAACAAATGCAAGCGTTGGCTAGAACATCTGCAAAAGAGGAAAAAAAGGAAGAACAGCAAGATTTTTGAATTTCAAAATCTTTAAAATAAAATGAAAAAAGCAATGCGTCTTTATATCAATGGTTCCTTGCAAAGTTTGTTTTATAAGCAGTTTATTAAAAACAATGCAGATTCTTATAAAGTAAAAGGCTTTTTGCGCTGTCGAGAAGATGGAAAAGTAGAGATTTTCATAGAAGGTGACAGCGATAAAGTTGATGCCATGGCTGCAATATGCAAAAGAGGTCCTAAATACTCTCAAATTCGAAGTGTTGAAGAAAAAGAAGAGCGCTTTCAAGGATTTCAAGACTTTAAGATTCTAAATTTTTAGTTCATAAAACCTTATAAACCTATAATTTCTCTTTTTTAAATGGCAAGGCAAGACGAAATCGTAAAAGAAAGGTTAAAAAAAATAGAGGAATTAAAAAAACTAAACATTAGTCCCTATCCTAATTTTTTTGAAAAAAAACAATCTATTTTAGAGTTGCATAAAAAGCATGAAAAAATTCAAGCAGGTACTAAATCAAATTTTGTTGCTCAAACGGCAGGAAGAATAATGATTATTAGAAATATTGGTAAAATTATTTTTGCTGTTTTGCAAGATGAACAAGGAAAAATACAACTTGTTTTACAAGAAAAAGAAACGCCTGAGAAAATTAGAGAATTTTTTAGAAAATACATAGACACGGGAGATTTTGTTGGTGTAGAAGGACATGTTTTCAAGACAAAAACAGGAGAATTGTCAATTTTAGTTCAAAAATTAGAACTTTTATCAAAATCTATTTTACCTCTGCCTGACAAATGGCATGGCTTAGAAGATAAAGAAGAGCGTTACAGAAAGCGTTACATAGACTTAATTATTTCCCCAGAAGTCAAATCAGTTTTTTTAACTAGAAGTAAGATTATTTCTACTTTAAGAGAATTTTTAAAAAATAAGGGATTTATTGAAGTAGACACTCCTGTTTTGCAGCCTCTTTATGGAGGAGGAGCAGCAAAACCTTTTGTTAGCGAACTTTTGAGTTTAAAGATGAAAGTTTATTTAGCAATTTCCAAAGAGCTTTACTTAAAAAGACTTATTACAGGTGGTTTTGAAAAAGTGTATGAAATGAATAGAATCTTTAGAAATGAAGGTATTGATGCCACACACAATCCTGAATTTACAATGCTTGAAACTATGTGGGCTTACGTAGATTACAGGGCAAATATGGACTTATTTGAGGAAATGGTAGAATATGTTGCAAAAAAAGTTCTTGGAAAAACAAAAATTAATTTTCAAGGCAAAGAAATAGAATTAAAAAGACCGTGGAAGCGTTTAACAATGTATGAATCAATCAAGAAATTTGCAAAAATAGATGTTGAAAAAATGACTGATGAAGAATTAAGGGATTTTGTTGAAAAAAACTCTTTAAAATTAAAAAAAGCTTTTTCAAAGGGAGTTGCAATTGAAGAGATATTCTCGGAATTAGTTCAACCAAATCTTATTCAGCCTACAATAGTTTATGATTATCCAGCAGATGTTTCACCTCTTGCAAAAAGAAAAATAGATAATCCTGAAATTGCAGAACGTTTTGAACCAATTATTAACGGATGGGAGTTAGGAAACAATTACTCTGAATTAAATGATCCTCTTTTGCTTAGAAGAATTTTTGAAGAAGAAGCCAAAAAAAGAAAGGCAGGCGATGAAGAAGCTTCTCCTTACGACGAGGATTTCATAAATGCATTAGAGGTGGGTATGCCCCCTACATCTGGATTAGGTTTAGGAGTAGATAGATTAGTTATGCTTTTAACAAATTCTCCTTCTATTAGAGATGTTATCTTATTCCCTTTCATGAAACCGCTTTTTCTTGACCAAAAGGAGGTAAAGCAGAATGGTTGATTTGATTGTAAAAAGCAAAATAAAAGAAGCTGTGCCTGATTTGTCTGTAGCAGGTGAAGTTGCGGGAGCTTTAAACAAAAAAGTTATTAAGCTTTTAGAAGAGGCTGCAGAAAGGGCAAAGCTAAACGGCAGAAGAACTTTGCAAGCAAGAGACCTTTAATTTTTAATTAAACTTCAAGAATATTAAGTACAAAAAAATAAGTTTATCATAATTTTATAACAATAACAATTTTAAATCTTTTTTTCTTAAATTAATCATGTCCAACAAGTCAAAAGGTTCAAATGTGGAGAGGGAATTAGTAAAATTATTTTCAGAAAACGGATGGAGGGCTTTAAGAGTTGCAGGTTCAGGAGTTGGAGAAGAATCTCCTTGCGATATAATTGTAGGAAAAATCGGAAAAAAAGGTTATGCAATTGAAGTTAAATCTTCTAGAAAAGACCACATTTACATAAAAAAAGAGCAAATTGAAGATTTTTTACTATTTTCAGAAACAATTGGTTTAAAACCAGTTTTAGCAGCTCGTTTTTCCTATGAAGGATGGCTTTTTTTAACACCTGACAAATTACAAGACTCTGGAAAATTTCTTTCAATTAGCAGAGAACGTGCAATTCAAGAAGGAAATCGATTTAGTCAATTTTTTAACTAAATTTACTTTAAATTAAAATTAGAAGAATCAGAATTTTCTTTGCTAATTTCAACTGGCTTTACAACAGCACTGCATGCATTTGGAGAAGGCTCGTTTCCATATTTATCCATACATTTAATATAATAAACCTTTCCGGTAGTCCAATCAAGATAGTGCTCGTTCTTTGTCTCCAAATTAGGATATTCTAATCTCAAACCATCTTCAATATTAAAGTTGCATCCTGTTAAAGAGTATCTGCATTCTGCTTCCTCGTCTGTAACTATCTTTAATGCCTGATCCTTATAAATTCTTGTAACTAAAGGAGGATTTTTATCAGTAAATACACTAAATGTGGTATTTGCACTTGCAGTGTTTCCTCCAGCATCAGTGCATCTAAAGTAATAAGTGTATAGGCCATTAGTTAATTGCAACATTTGTTTATGTAAATGACTATTTGTTTCAAACATTGCAACAAAACTGTTTAAACTTCCGCTATCCGAGAATAAGCATATTGCCTTTCCTTCTTCTGCACCATTTCCAGTTTCTACGGTTAATTCAACATTTACTACTGAAGTACTTCCAGTAATTGTTTCATTAGGTCCAACAGAATTAATTGTTAAAGGTCTGCTTCCTTTTAATGTTAGTACATAACTTTGAACCATTTTGTTTCTCTCGTTTTCAGGCTTGTTAGGTTGGTCTTTGCACTTAAAGTAAAACACATTATCCTCTTGATTCTTTATGCCTGTTAAATTGCCAGAGCAAGTGTAAAGTAAATTTGCATTTATCTCAGAAGGATCTGTTGCGCAATCCATAGTGTTTTCCATATCTTCAAATGCTTTTGACTGTATGCTCCATCTACATTCAGCAGGCTCATTTACATAAACCTCAATTGGAACATTATCAACATTGTTTCTTACAAAACTTCCAGAAGGAATTGATGTACCTTCAATTCTTGGAGGAGTTGTGTCAGGCCCAGCATCAACACAGAAACTAAACGAATATTCATCGACATTTACATTTCCATTTGCATCTCTGCATCTTACATACAATGCAAAACTGCCGTCATTTCTAAGCAAAGGTGCAATATCACTTAAATTGCTTGGCCCAGGCAATCTCATAATTTGTGTATGATTGTATTCATAATAATTGCTTCCTCCAACATAATATTTCATTGCATCGAAGTCAATAGAGCGATTATAATCAATCTTGCATTGTGCAGGCTCATTTGTAGTAAATCCAAATTCTAAATGAGTAAATGCAGGTAAGCACTTACTATCAGTATTTGAAACAATTTTTGTACCCAATGCAGGAGGTCTAACTGCAGTATCTGGCTCATATCTTAAATCACTTGGTTTTAGTGCTTCTGTCCAAGGAGTTATTTTTGGACTTTCCACATCCCATTTACTCTTCCAAACACATATTTCTTTTCCTGTTCCAGCATTTTCTAATACACATCCCTGCCCTAATGCCCTACATCTATATTCAGTGCAAGGTCTAAATGGGTCTTTGTTGCACTCTTCGCATCTCTTTCCTCCAAGAGGCGCTTCATATGGCAAACACTTAAACTCAACTGTTTTTTTCTTTTCTTTGGAGTAGGTTAATAAAAAAAGACTAATTGCAACAACTGCCCCTACGGCAAATTGCCCCCAACCAGAAACTAATCCACTGCTTATTTTTTCACCAAACACACTTGACAATAGATTTTTTCCTGCTCCAAAACCTGTTGGTCCAAGAGAACCAATAAATTTCGCGCTCATAATTCCTCCAAAAGCAGCAATGCTTAATGATTTAGTTAGACCTTTATCAAATCCACCAATTGCACCGATTAATTGAATAGCCCCAACTACCATTGCCGACCACATTAAACCTTTTACAAGATAGCTCAATCCGCCATAAACACTTCCGGCTAGAGGTATTTTTGTTTCATCTGCCACCACAGCATTGCTCTCTTTTAAACTCTGAAGGGTATATCCGTTCGTATCTCCTTCGAAGAAGACCTTCCCATCTCCTACCTTTGAGACCACCATTGTTTTTCCATCCATAAATATTTTGCTTCCTTCATGCACCCCTGACAAACTACTTATTACAAATTTGCTAGCTCCGACAGCTCCGGCAGGCGTAGGTGTAGCTGAAGGAAGAGGCATAGGTGGCGGGTCTCTCATTTCTTCGTTAGGTAGATGATTATTCAGAGAACTTTTAATATTATCACCGCTAACAAAATCACTCATCAGCACGCTAATTGCAAAGCTCATTGAAATTAATAGAAATATCTCACTAATTGCAGTCGAAAAAACAAATAATTTATTTCTCTTTTTTTGCATGACCTAAAGAGAATATTTATGTTTATAAATATTCTGTCAACAAAAATTTTTAATAAAAAAATATTAAATAATTATTTTTTATTTCTCTACTTTTAGTTTAATCGGAGTTTCTTTAACAAGACGACCATTGCAATAATGCTGTGCTATCACATCATATAAGCCATTTGTTAGGGGGGGATCAGCTTCATTAAAATTTCTATTATAAATTAATGGAATACAGAGCCCATTTTTTTCTATATTAAACCAATCATGATAACTAGGATATGAAAAATTTTCATTACCTGATTTTATTAAATAATTTAATTCATAAAAAAATTTTCCTTCCCCTTCTACCATCAGTCTAAAACCAAAATGCTCTTTAGGAAAGTTAATATTGCAATCATTTAATATTGTTTTATCTTTTTCTATTTCATAAATATTGTTACTATCTGAATCAATCCATTTGAAAACTATAACATCGGTAAATCTTGCATTCCCTAAAGAAGAAGGTTCTTTTTGTGAGGTATTATTAGGGGTATCAGAAGAAGGTTGATCTACATTTACATTGACTTGGCTTCTTCCTGCTTCTGCAGCTCCATAATTTACTAAAGCATTTCCAACCATAGCTGCTCCAGGATTATTTTGTCCAGCTCCTATTCCCATTAAACCAAGACCCAATAATGCAGCTTCAGAACCATCACTAGAATGCGATCTCTGATAATCTAATTCTTCGCATCCTCCACAAAAAGCCAAAAGCCCAGCCAAACCTATAGTTTTAAAATTATTTTTTATTTTACTAGCTAAACTCATAACTACTTATATATTTTAGGATATTTAAAATTTTATATCCCTTAGTACTATCTTTAGAATTAGAATTTTTACTTAATTGTTAAATCAAAACCTTCTTTATATCCTTTTTCTCCTAGCCAGTTTACCTTAGGTCCGCAATCACCTAAAGCCATACAAATCTCTTCGCGTTCTGCTCTCCACTTGCTAGTTAAGCATTCGCAGTTCTTTACACATTTTTCATTGCCAAAAATATCTTTTTCAAAAACAACAACACAATTAGCATTTCCTAAAGCGCACTGATCTTTTGCTTCACTCCCTTCCCAGAACTTTAATCCGGGAGAATTTTTAGGCAAGCATACTCCTCCTATCGTAGAATTTCCTAAACTTATTCCTTCTTTCCAAATGCAATCTCTCTTATCTATATTTTCGCAATCTTTTTTATTATCCTGCGCTGTGCAATCTTGCCATCTATTTACTCTGCAAGCTGCTTGTGAGAAAGGCCCGACTGGCGTTTCAATACTATCTTCAATACACTCTTGTGCTCTAAATCCTTGGCAGGCTTCTAAAACCTCTTCTCCATTTATGCATATATGCTTGAAAAACTCGCTTCCTACTGCATTATTTCCTTTTCCAAATGTTCCAGCATCATCATAAACGCACCAAGATTCTCCGTGTTTGTAAGACTTGCCGTTACTTGTTTTTTTGCAGTTTAAATCATCACAAATATAATCCCCGTAAATTGGTTTGTTATTTTTCTCAGCTTGCCTGCAAATAGTTCCTTGCAAATAATTGCAATTTCCGCAAGTTTTTGAGTTTGCATTTCCATTAGAAGGACTGCAAGCATCTAATTTGTCAAGAATTACACTCCAATATCTTTTATCGTCAACCTTTGAGGAATCATAAATGTTTGCAGGATTTCCACAAGAATCTTGAAAATAAACCTCATCTTTTCCAGGAACGCACATGGTTTTTCTTGTAGGAGCGCAAATAGTTCCTAATTCTTCAGCAGAGCACAACTTTCCAGGATAAAATTGCACATTTGAGCCTTTTGTTTTGTTAATATTTTGTGTGCAGTCTCCTCTTGTTGTTAATTTACAAGTTTTTTCAAACTCACTTTCAAAAACACACGCTCCTTTTTCTTGATTTTGCACACTTAAAATACAAGCAACCTCGTTAGTTATTTCTTTTTTGTAATTAACTTGCACTCCTAAGAATGAAGATAATCTTTTGCATCTTACTAAAGAAACAAAAGCAGCTTGATCTCCCAAAACACAACATCCCAACTCACACTGTTTAGGCATTTCCTCAGACCAAATTCCTCCGTTTGCGTTGCATACTACTCTCGGAGTATTATCTAAACAGGTGCCCTCAACACTATTATAGCAGTAACCTAATTTGCAATAAGAAGTAGATTCACAAGAAGTTGGAACCTTTTGCGCACTAGGGTCACACTGCTCTTCAGGAACATTTTGGCAAAACAAATATCCTCTTTCAGGAGTTGCTTTTGTTTTTTCACAGCAAACAGTTCTTTCAGTTGCCCCAACTAAAGAAATTAATAGTAAGCTAAATACAATTCCTAGCAAAATTAAATTTTTTGTTTTCATGTTAGCTTATATCCTGCAGGCCATACTAGGCTGCGTGAAGCAAATTGTATTTTTTCTTTACTTACAACATCTGAAACAATATAAACTTTAGTGCTGTCACCAAGTATCTTTTTTTCTATGCTAATATCAGGATAATAAGAGATATATAAAGTTATTTCAGAATCTCCATATGTTGCCTCATAATCAACAATGCTTGTCGCAATACCTATTAAATTGTATATATTTGTATTGTAATTTAAAGAAAACTCTCTGTAACTTTTTGAAAATTCTTTCTTTAAAGTAATTGGAGAGTTTATGTTTAGGTTTAGTTTATTTAAACTCAAACTCGCATTTAAGGCAGTTTTTCCCATTACTACCTCATATCCTCTTGCTTCAAAATCAGACTTAAGCTCATTCATACACTTTTCAACTTCTGGTTTAAGCAAACTAGCTATATTTTTTTCCATTAAACCATAAATATTTGGTTGTTGCACAACGCACGTTTTGTAATATTCAGAAGTATAACAATAATAAGGAACCTTTGTGTCATTGTATACAACAAAACCAGCAGGTTCTAAATAACCTCCCTGTTCTCCAAGCTCTTGAAGTGCAGGTTTAACAAAAGGATCTAAGCACTTTTGTAAATACTCTTCAGGATTTTCACTAAAGCCTCTTCCTCCAAGTCCAGGCAATCTATTTCCTTTGTACAATAAAAAAACAATTAATATACCAACAATAACAATTGCAATAATAACCCAAATTGTTACCTGCCCCTTTTTAAAAATCCTCTTGTTAGCCATATTTAAAAAAAGAGAGTTATTATTTATAAATGTTCTTAAAAATTTTTTCATTTTATAAGCCTCCTTTAACAACTGCGCTACAATCAGTTCCAGGATTGTTTTCAAATTGGTCTTTGCATTTTATGTAATATTTGCGAGATTTATCAAATGTCAAACTATGCACTTTGCCATTATTATGCATTTCACTGCTATTAGCAAATTCATAACTGCAGCCACTCTCTCCTCTTGGAGGAATTTCTGTGCTGTAAAAACATCTTGCGTCTTCATCAGTTATAATAATTAATTCTCCATCTTTTTCATATATCCTTGCAACTTGAGGAGAGATAGAGTCTATTTCTATTTTAAACGAAGTAATATCTTCTGCTTTGTTTCCTATTGCATCTTCGCAAATAATTGGAAGGGTCACTGTTCCAGAATACAAACTTTGAAATACTTGTTTATGAGTTTTTCCTAATGTATCAAAAAAGTCAATAGTGTGATTTCCTATTTGGTACATGCATTTTGCATTTCCATCTAATCCGCCTTCAGTTGTAACAACTACTTCTACTGAAGCAGGTTCTGTTTTAAATTCTAATGTTACATCCTTTGGTGTAACAGAAGAAATTTTCAATGGACTTGCACTCTGCTTTAATTTTATTTCATAACTCTTGTCCATAACATTTCTCTTGCTCTCATTTATTTCAGCAAACCAAGGCTGATCTTTGCATTTTACATAATAAATTTTTTCTTCTAAACTTACAGGCAAATTAACTTCACATTTCCATCCAAAAATAGTTTGCTCTTCAATATCATTTTCGCAATTAATTTCTGTTTTCATTAATTCATAAGAAGTATCAATTGTATCCATTTTGCAAGTTGCAGGTTCATTAGTATAAAATGTAACATTTACATTATTAATTCCATAAGCAACTACTCCTAACGCAGGCTTATGTCCTTGAATTATTGGGGGAGTTAAATCCTCTCCTTGCTTAATGCAGAAATTGATAACATACTCTTGAACGTTTTTGTTTCCACTTTTGTCCATACATCTTACAAATATATTATAATCAGAAGTTAAATTTGGATCATATCCATTTAGACCAAGACTTACTAAATCAGGAACAGGCACTATCATACTATGATTTTTTCTGTAAAGACTACTTAAACCAAAATCACTTTCCATTTCATCAAAACTGTTTGTGTGGTGTGTAGAAAGTTTGCACTGCCCAGGCTCATTTAAAGAAATTCCAAAAACAAGATTTGTATAGGGCTTTATACATCCCTCGGGCCCTTTAATCTTAAACCCGTTCTGATTTATTTCAGCATATTCATATCCCTCGCTAATTTGCTCTTTCCAAGGTGAAATAACTGGAGGAGCAGTATCATTTTTTGCGATGCTTATGCACTTTTCTTCACTTGTTCCCTCATTAATTAACTGGCAAGTTTGTCCTAATGATTGGCAAGCATAAGGAGAACAAGGCAAACCATCTTTCCCACATTTTTCGCAATCGCTTCCACCAATAGGTGGCTGCCAAGGCTTGCATTCAAATGTAACCTCTATTTTTTTTGCTTTTCCGATTCCAAACAATTTAAAAACCAAAATTACAACTATCACTGCAACCAATATTATAAGTCCTGCAGGATGTGTAAAAGCAGCTCCAAAACCATTAGTCGCAATTTGAAAGCCGGCCATTGCACCTCCAACAGCTCCAGCAGCCATTAAAGTATATGTTAGCATAGGAGGAAGTCCTCTTCCAACTCCAGTCATGCTTATTAAAAATGAAGTAAGCGCAAATCCTACACTGGCTCCCAAAAAAATTCCATTAAATGCTTTTAATTGTGCGGCAGGAATGTTTTTTATAAGTCCAATATTGCTTAATCCTTTCAGTGCTTCTCCTGCTAAATAATTAGCCGATGTTTTACTAATTAAACTAACCGCGGTCCAAGCCAAGCCAATTCCTCCGCTAATAAGCCCTAGAGTTTGAGCAGTTTTTGCAGTTGAATCTTCTGGAATTTGAGCATCACCAAATGAGCCAGGCAAGCCTAATTCATTGTAATATTCAGGATTTGTAATTTCTGCAACTTTTCCTTTAATTACTTCACTATAACGAGTAAGTTCATTAATGTAAGTTTGTCTTACTTTGGCTCCAGGTGCTCCGTCAGAGCGAGTAACTTTGTAATTTTCAGTAAAGGCTCCTTCGTAATTTACTTTTGCGCCACAATCTCCTAGGCTTATGCAAAGATTATTCATTTCTTCTGCAAACTTTTCAGTTATACACTCTTTGTTTATTGTTTTTGAGCCGAATAATTTTTTTATTTTTACATAAGTACATTTTTGATTAGCTAATGCGCAAATTGTTTCTGCCCCCTCTCCTCTGCCATCTTCTTGTAATTGAAAACCTGGGGGGTATTTTGGAGCACAAACCTCAAAATTAAAGTTATTTGAAACATACACTTTTTTTATAAAACAATCTTCATTTTTATTGCAATTTTCTAACATTTTATTTTTATCTTCAAGGGTATTATAGTTTAGGCACTCTTGCCATCTATTTATAACGCAAGCAGCAGAAGAAAATGTTTTTCCTCCTTCTAAATTTGTTTTGCTTTCTACACAAATTTCGTTTCTGTAATCAGCACATGGTTCAGTTCTTATTTCTCCGTTTACGCAAACGCTTCTAAAATGCCTGCTTCCAGGAGTGTCAGTGCCTCTGTTTTTTTCAACACCAATTGCTCCTTGATAAACACACCATGTTTCGCCATTGAATCTTTTTTGTCCGTTCTCGTCAATACAAGACAAATCCCTGCAAACATAATCTCCAACTGCGGCTTTTTCTTTTTCAGTTGATTTTCCGCACCTTGTTCCAAGCAAATAATTGCAATTTCCGCAAGTTTTTACATTTGCTAATAAGTTTGTGCCTTCAAACAAATTACAACTTTGATTTTCAGGTAAAACTTTTCCATTGTTCCAGCTATCTTTTTTAGGAATGGAAAAAATGTTTTCTCTGTTTCCGCAACTATCAACCCAATACAATTTTTCATTGCCGTCTTTCCCAAGAAAACATCCAGTAGTATATTGAGGTTTGCAAGTAGTATTTAGGGAAGGAGCAGAGCACAAAAAATCTTTGTAGAAGGTGCCTCGCAAACTTGCACATTCTGATTTTGTAGTAAATTTACAGCTATTTTCATAATCTCTTTCAAAAACACATGCTCCTTCTTCTTGATTTAGTCCCAGAGCCAAGCACTTAAACCTATCTTGTATATCTGCTTTAAACTCTCTTTTCATTCCTAATACTTCTGCTCTGTATGCGCAAGCTCTTTCAGTAATAAAATCAGCTTGTCCTCCGATAATGCAACATCCTTTTTTGCAAGCACCTGTATTTCCATAAGGATCATCGTACCAAATTCCTCCTTCTAAAGTGCATTTTGCTTGAGTAGAGCCCTCTTGACAAATTCCTGTCTTAGGGCTATAACAAGTTCCTCTTTTACACTCTGCAACGTTTTTGCTTTCAGAAGGAATACATGCATCAGCGCATTTTTCATTACACTCAGAAGAAACATACTCTTGACAAATACTACCATCTTTTGCTTTTAAGCACGTTGATACTCCTTTTTGAAAATCACTTGCTTGCAATGCAGAAACTAAATTTTTTTCACTAAATATTTTCTTTCCTATAAAAACTATTATTTCTTTTAAATAGTTCTTTCTTTCTCCTCCGAATGCAACTGAGCTTTCATTTATAAAATAGCTAAAAGCAAAACTCATTCCAACTAATAAAAAAATTTCAAAATAAACAACAAGTCTTTTATTGCTCTTCATAGTCCTGGCGGTATAGCGCACCCCCTTATGGCAATTGATAAGCTTTTTCCAGAAATTCTTTCTTTTATAATGTATATTTTAGTTGAATCTGACAAACTCTCTTTTCGAATATCAAACTTGGGATATTCCATCATATAGCCAGCATACTCAAAGTAGCAGTATTTTGCTTCTTGACTAGCAATTTCATTAGCTACCATAATTAAGTCATATATTGGATGAGTTATATCCACGGAAAAATCTCTAAAATTCTTATTTTCTCCTCTTTCGTTAATTTCAGTTTCTCTATAAATACTCAATTTTATTCTTTGAGGAGCAAAAGCAATTGAAACATTAATTTCCTTAAAATTCATTTGCGTATTGTACTTTTCAAGTTCACTCTTTAAATTATAAAAACATTCGTCAATTTTTTTATAAGTTGCATTCAAAAGCTCGTTTTCTACTTCATTTAAAAACATTGGATGTTGGTTTATACAGAGTTTGAAGTATCCTTCATTTTCACAAAGATAAGCTATCTTTGTATCCTTATATAACTTGTAATTTGTAGGATTAATAAATCCACCCTGCGCCATTATTTTTTCTAAGTTTTCATAAACTGCTTGCCTAGCACAAGTCTGAATAAAAGGAACAGGATTTACACCTTTTCTTGTTTGAGGAAGAGGATTCTTTTCTCTTAAAAATAAAAACAGCAAAACAATACCAACAATGACAATTGCAATAATAACCCAGATTGTTACCTGTCCTTTTTTAGCCATAAATTTACACCTTCCTTTTTCTTTCTTATTATTTTCCCTTTTAATAAAAGCTCAATTAAGTGTCTTTCTGCAGTATTCCAAGAAATTCCTAAAAACTTTGCAACTTCAGAACTTGTTACAACCTTTTCCTTTTCAATTAAACTTAAAATTTTATTTCTATGAATATTCATAAGTATATTAGTTATAATAAACCTTCTAATTTAATTATGAATTTTCAATATTTAAATATTTCTAAAAGAACGAGTGTGGGACACATATGGCTATTTCTTTTTGAGATTTAATAGCTTTTTATACAAAGTGTCGGCTGTGCCGATATATAGAACAGACTTTTGAATTACACTTGTACCTTTTCTTACTGCTTTAGCGAT
>Ga0315298_1005122_pt1 | contig 18944 bp, 10 predicted proteins | sample WHS_1_MG_FD_203077 | JGI IMG/M metagenome (GOLD analysis project Ga0315298, IMG submission 203077) | Extremophilic microbial mat communities from Washburn Hot Springs, YNP, Wyoming, USA - WHS_1_MG | ecosystem: Environmental > Aquatic > Thermal springs > Hot (42-90C) | place: USA: Wyoming...
CCTTCAGCATTGTTTGGCTCGACAACGAGATTCTGGAGAAAGCCTCGGAAATATGGAGGAGCCTCAGGGCCTCAGGCAGGCTTGTTGAGGACAGGGACCTAATAATAGGTGGCACAGCAGTAGTGAAGAGATTTAAGCTGTTAACGAGAAACATTAAGCATTACGAGGGGCTGGAAAAATACGGACTAGTTTTTTATTGAAATTTTTTTCGACTGTTTCTACGCATAAACTATCTTTTCGTAGCGCGCGCTGCTTCCTCTAAAGCTGAAAGTTCAGCTTTCCTATCGTAAAATGGTATACTCACGGGTATACTTTATATAAACCTTTTGGAAACTGAAAACTCAAGGCTTTAAAGGAAATCTTTTCCTAGAGATTGCAGTTTATACTAATAGTATGCCCTTCGGCAAACCCTTTGCCCATTAAGCCTAGTTTAAAGAAAGCACGTTTTATTCGACGAACGTTTTAATCAACGTGGATAAGAGCCTCCCCTCATCCGTAGGGTACACGTATCTCTTGTCTGCAGTGATAAGCCCAATATCTACAAGCATCTCTATGTGCCTCTGCTCTAATCCAGTAGTCACTATCTCCGTCTTACCCCCCTTCAATATTTTCGCCAGATTCCTCAGAACCCCCGGGGGAAAGGGGACAACCGGAATCCTAACCACAGAGTAGGTGCCCGGATGAGGATACATCAGAGGGTCGAACAAATCCCTCTTACTCAAGTAGTAAGCTCTCTTATCAACCGCCCTGCCGAGCTCCTCGATCTCATGCTTAATCCTCTCCAGCTGTACGTTGAACGTTTTAACATCAGGCATCACGATGTGAAATATTCCTGAGACAGGTAGGAACTGACAGAGCGTTGAAAGCGCTATGAGCGCATCCTTCCTACCTCCGGCGGAGTTCACGTAAATCTTACTGGAATTAAACTGCTCCACCTGGTCTCTAAGCAGCTTAGCCACGTCAAGCATAAACTCGTATAGCCTGTCCTGAGAATCAATATCCTCGAAACCAAGCTGATGCCTGTGGAAATAAATATGAGGATACCTATCCCGGACAGCTTGCTCAGCGAGATCGGTGCAACTCAGAACATAAGGATCACTAGTGCTTATAACCGTAAGATCACTAATACGCTCTCTCAAACCATCCTCAACATATTGAACAAACTCCGTAACCACAGGTGGAGAAGTACCTATCGGGGCAATTACCGAGAGCTTCAACCTCAACACCATATTTTAAAAAGTAAAATCGAGTAATTAACTTTACCTTTTAAGCCATAGTGTTAAAAAGCAAAATTGAAAGATAGACCAAAGAATGTATCACTTTTTACATTTTTATAGGTGTTTCTACAGTAATAAATCTTGGTGCAGATATGAAGGCCCTGATATACCAAGTTCTTGGTAATCTGGAAGGATATTCAAGCGTTACTTATGAAATAGAAGACGGTGATGATGCAGGCAGTTTCATAGGAAGGGATTTTAAGCTTTCATCTGAAGTTCTATATTCTTATTATAGGGAGAGAAAAGGATATGAAGCCAAGATAATATACGTTTGTCCAAACAGCCTTTACAGAGGACTGGACATACAAAAGTATTTAACAGACACAGTTCCATTAGCTGAGAGCCTCCGAAACAAGATAAGTAATATAAGCAATTACAAAGATTTTGAGATCTTACCAATTAATGCTATCGGAAACAATATGATCGGTCAAGAAAGATTTAGCTTCAAAAACACTCCTGGCAATGTTGCTGTACAGATATTTCTCGACATAATGAAAAGAATTAATGAAAACGGAGAGAAAACAATAGTAGTTACAGACATGTCTACCGGATACAACATTTACGTTACCTCCGTGCTGGAAGCCTTAAGAGCTATAATTGTCTATGATAAGTTAAGAAATGGAATAACTGAGAAAAAAATTAACGCTTTTTACGCAATCTCTGAACCAGTAACTAAGCTTAGTGAAGAGTTGCGTCACACCATAAGAATATTCGTTAACGAGTATGATGTAAAAGCATTTTTCACTTTACCAATCAAGCCCCAGAATTTAGAAACTTTATGTAAAATCGAATACTATGTCGAAACTAATCCAGAGGAGAAAAAAAGGATTTCTTACGAAACTAAAGACAAAAAGACGAAACTGAAATATTTGTTAGACAACCTCGTCAAAGCATTTCATTCTATAAAGTATAATGTGCCTCTAGCTTTTTACAGCGAGTTAATAAACCTTGATCAAAAAGTAGAAGTTCTTGAAAAGGAACTAATATGCTTCTTCCTAGAAAAAACGAAACCAGTGCTAAGCGAAAAAATAGTCGCTGTCAATAACTTGAAGTGGAAGGATGTTTTCAACCTGTTCTATTCACTTGCCTTATTCCAATGGATATCTAGCGAAATGGAAGGATTAGAGATAAAAGATGGAGTGAGCATTACTGAGATTAAAGAAAGATTCACCGAAATCTATGATAAACTAGATCTATCGTTAAATAAGAGGTTTCTAGAAAGAGATCTAAGTGAAATAGATAATAAGAAGAACAAGGTTACCCAGCAATGGACTTGTCTAAACGAGTTATATCAAGAAGGGACTTCGGAAGAGAAGAAAGAAAAGGCTCTAAGCACATCAGATATTAAAAGAAACTTTTTCGCGCACTCGGGATTAGAAAGAACTATGGTTGAAGTAAGAAAACAGAATGAAGAGCTAGAACTAAGATATATAAAAGAAAAATTACCAGAAATATGTAAGTGGTTATTTAACCCAGAAGGATAATTTGTAAATATGCGCGCGCTAGGAAATCGTATCTACAAGGTTGTTATAACTATGCTACTATTGAGTGAATATATAAAATTCTTAACTATTTCATTAAGCTCAGAAAATGATAAATTGAAAAATTCCTGCCGCGCCCTTCTTTAGGCTCTTCAAAGGTTATGGACCTCAATACGCCCCTCCGGGTATTCGACGTTTTCAAGTAAATCTCCAAGCTTTTGGGACTTATCTTCAGTCTTCTCTATCTCGTCGCCAGATAATGATGAAACCTGAATTTCAATTGGGAATACTTTCGCGTAATTTTTCAATAAAATTAAAGCAATGATGTCTATTTCCTCCTCATCAAAAAATACTGAATGGGCTAAGAATCCAAAGAGCTTATCTTCGAAAAGCAAGCGCCTCGCGCGCGCTAAACAAATTGCTTAGATGTAGTTATGAATCTATAGGAAGTACATGCTCTAAATGCTCATAAAAAATTTAAAAGGTAGTATTAGTGATATTCCTATTATAATGACTGACAAGGTAGAATTGGAACCATATGGAGGATCTTCATTATATCTTCTTAATACCATCACTCCATTGCACGTCGGTGCTGGTCGTGCGGTAGGGCTTGTGGATCTTCCCGTTGAGCGGGATGGATTTGGATTGCCGACAATCCCATCGTCTGGAATTAAAGGTGCATTACGCGAGCATTTTAGGGGAAACCCCTTTGAAACTGCAATTTTTGGCCAAAGGGTACAGGAAGTAGAATCATATGCAGGTGCGTTAACCATCCTTGACGCCCTTCTTGTTGCAATGCCCGTTCGCTCGCTTAAAGGAGTTTGGGCGCTCGCTACTTCGCCTTTCATCCTTCGCAGGCTAAAAGAGTATATGAGTTGTGCAAACATAGATTCCAGGGAGGTTGAAAATGCCATTAATGCCTTTGGCGGATTAACACCTAATGAAGTTATACTTTCCGAGGGAGCTCGGGAGATTATGGAAATCGATGGAGATCTAATTATTAATGAGGAATTCAAATTGGCCATAAGGGGAGAATCTAATGAATTGACCGAGTTAGCGAAAATACTGCACCTCCCCGAATCCTATCGTCTTATTGGTATCCATGACGATTTAGTTAGGCCCATCGTTGAGCGTAGCCTGCTCAGGAGAGCGAGGATTAAGTTGCAACCTGAAACAAAAACCGTAGAAGGGGGTGCTCTCTGGTATGAAGAGGATGTTCCAGCAAATACTGTATTTGCCACATTAATTGCTTATGGCAAATTGCGCATATCAGATGATAGGATAAAAGAATTGAGCGAGGATTTGAAGAAAGAGGCGGAGGGGATGAAGAAGGATGCTGGGAAGGTTAGGGAATACGTAGAGAGCAAGATGCTGAAAAATGGCCTCGGCTATTTAATTCTAGGCGGGCATGAAACCATTGGAAGAGGTCTTGTAAAGCTACTTAAGGTGAAACAGAGTTGAGCATCTCTGCTGAAAATGTAAAGGCTGTATTACAAGACTTCGAAGAGATGAAAGAGTTAGCCGAAAGAATAGACTTTGGTCCGGAATTCAGGACAAGAGCAGAGGAATTTCTTAACTACCTTAGTACAAGTGGTTTGCTTCCAACGCTGACTTTCTATTATGCTAAAACAGAAGGAAAATACAGTGAAATTATAGGCACTTTAGAAGGAAGGAACGTAGGATCTGATGTTAATAAGAGACAGTTAGCATATGGGATTTATCTTTATTTCATTCTTAAGAGAATTGTCACACTCGGCTTTCTTGAAGGCGCGCAGGACCCGTTAAATTGTTTTAAGAAGCTTGCGGAACTGGATCCGTTTAAACTTGGTTTAATTTTTACGCAAATCATTCCTTACTGCGAAGAACTCACAAAAATATGTGAAGCAACCTTTAAACGAGAAGAAAGGTGACCTTCTTGTCTGAAACTATCGCAACGCTTCAGATAAGGACGATTACCCATACGTTAATCGGAGGCTATAACGCAAGCCCGTATTCAATTCAACTTAACTTACCCGAGTTTCCGAGAGCCCAAGAGTTTAAAGGATTATGGAGATGGTGGTTTCGTGCATTAATCGGCGGCGTACTTTGGGAATCAGGTCTCCGCGGCAATGAGCTAAAAGAAAGAACTATTAAAACTTCTATGGATGTCTTAGGTTCCTTAAAATCCGTCTCGAAGCTTATTCTTAACGTAAACCTCGATTTTGAAGGATGGAAATCAAGATTCAAGAAAATTAAAAATATTCCAACCGAAAAAGTTTCATTTAGTAAGGTTATACCATCATGCGAGAACAAAAAGTGCGCTTCTTTTTCGTTCTCTCCAATTCCTCCAAGGCTTTTCCTCTTGCAAATGGGTTTATCGCAAGAGGTTGCAGGATCTCGAATAAGCTGTTTTGAGCCAGGGACATCGCTTTCTTTAACTTTGAAAAGAAGACCTAGGCGCACGCTCTCTAGTATTTCGAAGCTTGAAGAGAAAGTTGCTTTGGAAGCGTTATGCCTTTCTCTAATTTTTGGAGGTATTGGAGCAATAACGAGAAGAGGATTTGGTGCAACTCATATAGATGCGATTAACGATTGCGACTATGAGGATATTAAAGGACCTGTAGAAAAAATTTTCAAAGAAGGAGATGAGGAAACGTTAAGGAATTTCATTGATCAAGTTATGAAGGATACACGTGGTTTATTACAGGTAGGAAGTAGTGAGGCTCTTCAGGAATTGCCCGATTTCCCGATACTTTCATCGCAAAACAAGATTTTTCGATGGACGCTGTGGAAATTAAAGCTCGAAGAAGATAGGGAAGTAGATGGAATATTACAAAGGATGGGCTATGAAGATATCGAAGCAATGAGGCTATTAGCATGGCTTGGATACTCTACCGTGAAGGCTGCTTGGAAAATTAATAACAATAAACGTCCTACTGATCCTGACTTTAACTTTCATACTTGGATTTTAGGTCTTCCTCGAGAAGTTGGAGGAACTGGTTATAAACCTGTTGATGAGAAATATAACAGAAGAGTAAGCAGCATTTCGTTAAAACCTCTTAGACGGATGGATAATGGATCATGGGATATAATGGTTTATGGTTTCGTATCAAGAGATTGGCCTGAAATAGAACATTTCTCTTATCCTAACATACCAAAAACAATTAATATTGATGAAAAGATGATTAATCAGGCATTAGAACAGGCTTGGAATATGATACTCGAGTTATTAGGAGGCGAATCTTAATGGAACTTAACTTATTTAGTTATATTCAAAGCATCTCCGTGGTTTACAATGTAGGCAAAGAAGTTTCAAGGGAAGTGGAAGAGTTAAGTGAAAGTCTATATGGATTAAAAGAAGCTATAAAGAGAAATAAGAGAATTGAAAAAAGAAAGGAAGAGGTAAGGAAAAAGCTGGAAAATGTGAAAAGCAAACGAAGGATACTCCAAGTTTTAGAATCACTTGAACCTGTATATCCTGATAGGGTTTTTATTATGTTGAACGATTTTATTACGAGGTTAGATCAATTCCTTGGAATAAGGTATTATAATCGTACTTCGCTAAATGAAATTCATAATCTTGTGGAAGAAATGGAAAAATTTAAGCAGAAACTTGAAAAGACCCATTACATAGAGTTTGCAGTTAACTCCGCTAAGCTGTGTAAGTCATTATTGAACGATATCAAGAATGCTTATGAAGAGTTAGGCTTTGATACAGCATATTTTGAAGCAAGCCTAGTCGAACGCGGCTTATTTGGAGCTTCACAAAGCTTCGGAAAGCTTCTCTTTGAAATCGCTCTCGAATGGGATCCCTATTTTAATGTGCCAATCATCCCCGGTTCTAGTATAAAGGGCGCTTTCAGAGCCGCATATAATAATTTGAGAAAGCCCGATTGGCCAGCAACGGATGAAGTATTCGGTTCAAGCGAACCAGAGGCTAAGGCGGGAGATCTTATTTTCAGTGATGCTTATCCTGTAAAGCCAGGATTTAATGAAATGCTCCTATATCCAGATATCCTCAACCCGCATTATTCTAAAGAAGGTAAGGATATCCTTGGTGAAATAGGATGGGAACCCGTACCGAATCCATATCTTACCGTCGCCCCCGGCGTGACCTTCGGATTCCTCATAGCCTCTCCAGAACGTAGAAGGCACCGGCTTTCTTGGGATAAGCTCAGTGAAGTGGTAAAGGCTGCTCTCGACATTGGGCTCGGCGGGAAGACCTGCATTGGCTATGGTCGTTTTTCATTTAATGTTCGCAACGTTAAGCTTCATTGGGGAGGTGAAAAAGGCTGAGTTCTCAAACCATTGATTTCTTTAAGCTGAAAATTGCTGCTCTACTCCACGACCCTCCTGACAAACCTTGGCACGAGGTTAAGAGCCTGATAAAGAGCCCTGAGGAAGTACAGGATGAAATTGTAAAGAGCCTTTTCCAAGGCTCCTTAGAAGAGGTTTTCCGTGGAGAAGGCAAAAAATGCTTAGAAGAGGCAGACAAATTAGCAACAGCTACTGAACACCAAATAATTAACATCGTTGAAAAGAAAGCTAGACGCGACTTAAGCGAATTCAAAGTAGTGATTACAAACCCTCTTAGTGGTGAATCCGTCACGATACTAAGGCCAAGCGATCAAACACCGAGCAAGTGGGTTGACAGACTTAAGGACCTTATTCAGGTGATTGAAAGTTCTTCGTTACCTGAAGATGAAAAGTGGAGATATATCTATCACTCGCTTTACGGAACCCTGGAGCTAACATATTATAAGGAGTACCCTGGATGCGCAGGTCCGGCTGAAGTTAGACTACCGATTAGCATGATCTTTGATCATCTTCATGCATGTACCTCAATGGTAAACTGGACTACGAATCCAGAAAAAATTGAGGGGTTCCTCGTGATGCTGGACATGCCTGGCGTGCATAGCTTTATCAGCGCATCCAAAAAGGTCTGCGACCTATGGTTCAGCAGCTGGCTTATCTCAGCAATCTCATGGTACTTGATAGAAGAGCTCATTGAGTATGTAGGTGCGGATATACTGATCACGCCAACACCACGATTAAACGCCTTCTACTACCGATGGCTTATCAGGAAACTAGAGGAACATAATTATCCGATAGAAAAGTTGAAGGAGCTACTTAAGGCAATTCGCTTTGCTAAAACCAAGAAAAAAGCGGAATGGGGGGCCTTATGCTTAGACGAACCGATACCGTTGATCCCAGCTATTTCAAACTTGATCCTTCCAAGCTACTCAAAATTGCTTGGGTTGCTTAAAGGAAGGCTCGATCCCAGTAAGAATCCTGAGGATGCGCTTGCAGAATATTTCTATAAGCGTTATCAGGAATTTTTCAAGCAGCTGACTGATAGACTCCGTAATGCGGCACAGAGTATAAAATCCGATGAGTTACGAAGTAAAATTCTGAGTTCTTTTGAGTTAATGGACAGGTATAACATGTCCAATACTCCACCAATTCCGCTAAGAGTGTTAATCGTGGACGTTTCCAAGTTAAAGAAACCTGAAGGCTTTACGGATGAAGAGTTCAAGACATTTTTATATCCTTTAGCAGTAAATGAGCTCAACACAAAGCTTTCTATTGCAAAGGGACTTAGGGTTCACGGTTATTTGGCTACTGGATTTTCCAGTTTTACACAAGAACGTTGGGGAAACTCCCAAGATTACCGAATCTGTACCACCTGTGGAAAGTTACCAGCATTCTTCGACGTTCCTCGTAGAGGAGCGACAGGATCGTCAGAAAGTTATGAGCAGATGATTCCGAAAGAATATCAACCGTTTTTTGATGAAGGAGAACATTTATGTCCGTATTGTCTGATAAAGCGCATAGCATCTACCATCGCAGTTTTTGAAGCCATAAAAGTGACAGCAGGAGAAGGCGGTGGCCAAGAATATAACTCGCTGATTAAAAAAATGGGGCAATATGTTCAAAAAACAATACATTCCACATCATGGTATGCTATATATCCATTACTTGAGGGACTTATGAGGATTCCTAAAGAGGAAGCATTAGATTTAGAAAATAGATTCAAGGAGTATGCCAGAGAACTTAAGGAAAAAGCTGAAAAGTGTATCGATGAATACTATCGGGATCTTTTTAGAAACGCTTCAGGGCTTTCCATAGCTCTGGCAGGACTTGTGGGAGATCCAAATTTGGTAGAAACCCTGAGCGAAAGGGGAAACATTGAAAAGGGTATCGAAGGAATATTAGCAGTATCTATTCCTCAAAGCATCATAAAAACCCTAACGAAAATATTAGGCTATGAACCTCCGTTTAGTGCATATTTTGCATTAATACAGGGAGATGCAGATTCCATGGGTACCTTACTAGGTGGCGATGTAGAAAAAGCGTTAAGAATAAGCTTTTCAGATATATTTATAAAAGCAATTCAGTCGACGAGTGTTTATACTCCTGATGAGTTAAAGACAATACATGAAGAAATAAAGAAGTATGAGCTTCAATTGAAGGAAAAGATGATTAAATTAGTATGGCCCTTATACCATATAACAATAAGCCGTGCATTAATACTAGCTGCCATCAGGGACATAGAAACCATTTACGAAGTGTTTGGAGAAGGTTGTTCACCAATATACGCTGGAGGGGATGACTTACTCGCCATCGTCTCCCCGATCTATGCATTCAGACTAGTCCAATATACGAGGGAATCTTTCAGCAATGGAGATAGCCATCATTTCCACATCGTTTATTTCGATGGAATTCCGTCAGCTTATCTTCCGACAATGGGATTAGCATCGAGGTCGTACTCCATCACGTTCAGACACTATAAGTATCCTTTATCCATCTCTTTAGAATCGTCCGTTGAGGATATCAACGAGTGTTCTAAAAAATCAGTTTTTAGGAGGAATGCGGAAAGGTGGAGTAAGGATGCTGTTACTCTTAGTTACCTGCCGAGGGGTGGAGGCAAGCTAGTAAGGACAACCCTACCGCTAACACTTCCCCCAGTTTCAAGCACAACCTTTCTTAACGTTTTACCAGATACTCTATTTTATGTATTGCATAACTCTTTATCTGCTTCGTTCATATACGATTTGGTGGATATGCACGAAAACTACGATTCCGCTGCATACGAAACGGGTACGTTTGAATCCTATTGGAAACAAGCTGAGAGGATTATCAAAAGGAACTTGACCGTGAGAACTACGGGTCCAAATAAGCTTACTGAAGCTATCGCGGACTCAATAGCAGAATCTCTTAGTCAGAATCTTAAGCCGTTTTTTGGAGTCACAATTTCAGTTGATGGTTCCACTCATACGATAGCCTATGAAATATCGCGTGCACTATGGTGCATCATGTCAGCCATTAGGGTGAAGGAAGTATGATGATTGTTAAGTTTAAACCGATAGGACCCGTGATGTTTCGAGGGCCAGGCGAGTTTTCACCGGTAGCTAGAGGACCCCAAGCTTACGCAACTTCTTTACCGCTTCCCACACCCTCGACGGTTTCAGGATGCTTAGCCACAGCCATGGAGAGAAGGTCGGCAGCCTCTACAGTAGCCTCATGGAGCGATACAGTAGAAGGGGCGCTTGGATTGAAAGAGAATAGCTTCTTACGTGGACCATACTTAATTGTTAACGATGAAGTCTATCTTTGGTACCAAGAAAAACTCGTAAACTCTGAAAACTTGAAGATACTTAGGAGAGTTGAACTAAGAGAAGCTTTAAGGGAGGGAAAGCTTTTAGACGATCTTCTTAACCCTCTTAGAATAGAAAGGTTTCCACGTGTCGGAATCGGTTTAAAGGAAGGGAAAGTAGTTGACTCTGAACGTGGTTTAATGTACCTCGCAAAATTTGTGGACTATGTGGCTACGTTTAAAACTACGGCCATCTGGATCGCAGTCGAAGCGCATAACTTCGATGTCAAGGACGTCTCCGGAAAGATGGTAAGGCTCGGAGGGGAAGGAAAACCGGTACGATTAGATGTGGTAGATGTAGATGAAAATAAAGCGAAGCTCTATAGCTTCGTTAAAGATTTTATCAGGAGGCCGTCCGACGTTGCCTACTTATACTTGGTGTCACACGCATTTATCCAAGAGGTATCTTCAGGATTTGAAAAGGTCGAAAGCGGTGTTTATCTATGGCCAGGAATCACTAGACATGTTAACGATTTCCTAAATAAAATTACGAACGGAGGTGTGGACACGGAGTACATAATAGGGAGAACAGCGTTACTGGGTGCAGGTTATGACCTGTCACGTAATGTGAAAAAACCCGTGTATATCGCACTAGAGCCGGGTAGCATATTAAAGGTCCGCTTCAAAGCGAATCCGGGAGGATTGATTCATCTCCTTTATGAAAAAGGCCTCTCCTTTGTTGGAGGGAAGCTGGGATACGGAACGTTCCTCCCTATTCAGGGTCAATAGTTAGTAAAAAGCGGAGTTTCTGGATGTATTCGTAATCATTTAGTATGCACTACCCAATTGCATCTCCAGCGTTACCCATGCGCAGACTTTGAGATGCTAATTAAGGCGATTAGAGAGAACAATGCCTTTCAGGATTGATTCTCAAAATATCGACGGCAATCTTAGTAGGCTTCAGCTTATTTAGGAGTATGAGGAAGCCGACCTACTTAGCTCGAGTTAGGTTTGATGGTCTAGCGCGCATTAGGCGAAGAGTAGACCATCATTGTGCGATATTCTCGTCGCTATCGTCAACTGCTTATGATTTCCTTTTTCAAGATTCTTATTTAAAGCCTTAGCAACTATTGCTATAACCCTTTAATTCTCTTTACCAAGATTCGTGGACGGCGTGGAGGCGCTTATCAGTGATTGCAGTGGCTTTCAATTCTCCTTTGAGATTCTACCCGGACGTTTGGCTCAGGGATCCGGGCGTGTACGTGTTCATCTTTCAATTCTCCTTTGAGATTCTACAGGTGATTAGTTTGCTGGAGCAATATACTAAGAAGTGGCACTTTCAATTCTCCTTTGAGATTCTACGATTTCCCCATCCTCACCTTTTGGGGGGCTTCTGGAAACAATCTTTCAATTCTCCTTTGAGATTCTACAGGTGATTAGTTTGCTGGAGCAATATACTAAGAAGTGGCACTTTCAATTCTCCTTTGAGATTCTACGATGGTCCAACCGGACTTTTGGCGTTTAACAGCACACTTTCAATTCTCCTTTGAGATTCTACATTAAGAGACCTGGAGCTTTAAGAGACTATGTTTACAAACTTTCAATTCTCCTTTGAGATTCTACTTAAGTGTAGATGGTGCTATCCGTGCGGTGAGAAGCAACGGCTTTCAATTCTCCTTTGAGATTCTACTTAGAAGAAAGAAGGGAACAAAAGTTAAAAAGCTTCTTTTAACTTTCAATTCTCCTTTGAGATTCTACTGCTGGGAAGCGTTCGAGGAGATGCGGAAGGCTGAAAACTTTCAATTCTCCTTTGAGATTCTACTCTCGTACATAACCAGACTCGTGTCGTCGCCTGCGACTTTCAATTCTCCTTTGAGATTCTACGGTTGAGCATGACGCCTGATCTGCAACTGTGGGTTGTTAATCTTTCAATTCTCCTTTGAGATTCTACGCATTATAGCAAGTACTGGTGTGACCTGCTTGTAAGCAGTACATCTTTCAATTCTCCTTTGAGATTCTACTGGTATACGCTATTAGGGTTATTCCCCCAACTACGCCTCTTTCAATTCTCCTTTGAGATTCTACGGAAAGATGGAGAACAACACTAAGAACCTCCGGGTTGCTGCACTTTCAATTCTCCTTTGAGATTCTACCTGAACGACATCGAAGAGCACTTGGATAATCCCTATGTCTTTCAATTCTCCTTTGAGATTCTACCCCATTCGTCGTAAACGATCTTCGGAACCCCTTTTATATCTTTCAATTCTCCTTTGAGATTCTACTGCATCTGGAGGAAAGCCTTTAAGCGGGGTAGACGTAAAAATCTTTCAATTCTCCTTTGAGATTCTACCGCTTAAATAGCGCGGGAGGGGAAAAACAGGCATGGTTAACTTTCAATTCTCCTTTGAGATTCTACGTAATTTCATCTCTACTAAGATATCCAGGGTGGTGTCAAGACTTTCAATTCTCCTTTGAGATTCTACGCCTTATGGCGGAGATGGAGGGGAAGGCGGAGGAATGGCTTTCAATTCTCCTTTGAGATTCTACACACCAACGAAAGCCCATTGTGGCAGCTCTCGCCTCTTTCAATTCTCCTTTGAGATTCTACAGGGGATGAGGCATTGAAACCAAAAACCCCTAGGAAAGCTACTTTCAATTCTCCTTTGAGATTCTACTGGAATGCGATGCTCTTATTGAGTATTAGAACATTCAGGGGCTTTCAATTCTCCTTTGAGATTCTACAAAGGAATGACACTACTGGTAAAGTCTACGTTCTAAACTTTCAATTCTCCTTTGAGATTCTACTACACGCTTCAAGTAACGCTAGGCACATCATCAAATATCTTTCAATTCTCCTTTGAGATTCTACAATGATTTTTCAACCCTCCCCACCCTCGGAGGCTTAGACCCTTTCAATTCTCCTTTGAGATTCTACGGAAGAAATATTTGAAGACTTATGGGAAGCGACTGAGGACTTTCAATTCTCCTTTGAGATTCTACCTAATCCCTGCCGGCTTGGCATCAGTCCAACCGGAAAATCCTTTCAATTCTCCTTTGAGATTCTACACTTTTCTCAAAATTCTCAAAATCTCCTCAAAATGACTTTCAATTCTCCTTTGAGATTCTACCGCCATAACAGCAACCCCTTCAAACAGCATGTCTAATCTTTCAATTCTCCTTTGAGATTCTACATTTAAGCTTTTCTTCTGAAAAAATTCCAGTAGAAAACTTTCAATTCTCCTTTGAGATTCTACGGCCGCATCTCCGAACAACTCTTGTTCATCCTCAGTAAACGCTTTCAATTCTCCTTTGAGATTCTACATATGTTTCTGTCCTCATAAGCGCGAATGACAGATCCACTTTCAATTCTCCTTTGAGATTCTACGCAATCCGCCTGATCCGGTTGCGTACCTGAAAGTATCTTACTTTCAATTCTCCTTTGAGATTCTACAGGCCGTTCTCATTACCATGGTCGAAGAACACAACCGCCTCTTTCAATTCTCCTTTGAGATTCTACTGTTGATAAGCCAGGACAGATGACGGTTAAGACGTTTAACTTTCAATTCTCCTTTGAGATTCTACCTGGGACAATTAGCCATGAGGGAGGCTCAAGTTGCTACGTCGCCTTTCAATTCTCCTTTGAGATTCTACTGGTAACGGTCTTCAACAGCGTCAATAATGCGCGTAGCTACTTTCAATTCTCCTTTGAGATTCTACGCTGCGGTTAGAGTTGAGAGGCCCGCCTACACGCTTCCCGACTTTCAATTCTCCTTTGAGATTCTACTACAAAAATATGTAGTAATGTTAGCAGGTGCTAACAGGAACTTTCAATTCTCCTTTGAGATTCTACTAAGGCATCTTCGAAGAGCGAGGCTCCCGTGCGGATAGCCACTTTCAATTCTCCTTTGAGATTCTACTCCGGTTTAGGAGGTGAAAGCATGAGTGAAATAAATATCTTTCAATTCTCCTTTGAGATTCTACGTCCTAGCAGCTACATTCATATTCCTAGGATACTCCTTGGGCTTTCAATTCTCCTTTGAGATTCTACGGCGGCACATACTCGGTAAACGTAGGCGTAACTTCCCCAACTTTCAATTCTCCTTTGAGATTCTACACATCTCGGTGACGAACGGGCAAGGGCTAGTGCTTAACCCTTTCAATTCTCCTTTGAGATTCTACTATTCTGGCTCGGCATCTGTTTGGGCGAAGCCGCCGCGCATATCTTTCAATTCTCCTTTGAGATTCTACGCTTTAATGGAGAGGGCTAGGCTTGCGCTTAACTATATCAACTTTCAATTCTCCTTTGAGATTCTACCCACTCCAGTCTCTAGCGGTTTGAGTAGTGCCGTTAACCTTCCTTTCAATTCTCCTTTGAGATTCTACTAATGTTTCTGGCGCTACTAGAAGCTTTAGCTTATCTTTCAATTCTCCTTTGAGATTCTACATGTGAGCGATGTTTCAACCCTTCTCGATACTGGTGGAGCTTTCAATTCTCCTTTGAGATTCTACTGAACGAAGTATTGCCTAAACTTTTGCCTAAGGCGATGGAGACTTTCAATTCTCCTTTGAGATTCTACGGGGCGAGGCGAACCAGCAGATCCGTAATTTCATCTCTACCTTTCAATTCTCCTTTGAGATTCTACTCCAAATAAATAGTCTAGAAAGCCCATGATTCTTTCACTTTCAATTCTCCTTTGAGATTCTACTGGGGCTTGGTGCGGTTGCCCCTCCCGCTTCTACTTCTTGGGTTGCACTTTCAATTCTCCTTTGAGATTCTACATGCTCTGCTTTACAGGTTTATGCACGCCGAGGGGGTTATCTTTCAATTCTCCTTTGAGATTCTACGGCGAGGCGAACCAGCAGATCCGTAATTTCATCTCTTTTACTACTTTCAATTCTCCTTTGAGATTCTACAATTCTCAGCAGGCTCAACAATAACAAAAATATTTTGCACCTTTCAATTCTCCTTTGAGATTCTACTGCTCCGCCGGAGCAAGTGGTGCCGGTTGAAGTCAGATCTTTCAATTCTCCTTTGAGATTCTACTAACGTTCAATCGTTTCAGCAGCACTTAAACGCTTGCCTCCTTTCAATTCTCCTTTGAGATTCTACTGCCAGAATAATGGGAGAAAAGCTAGTAGGCTATTGCCCTTTCAATTCTCCTTTGAGATTCTACCTACAAGTTTAAATAGTGCCTTAAACATAAAAAAGATGTGACTTTCAATTCTCCTTTGAGATTCTACGGAACAGCCCCACCGCTACCACCGGGAGAGCCACCGGCTGCCTTTCAATTCTCCTTTGAGATTCTACACCCCCTATATAGGTACTAGTACTAGTACCCTTTTTCCACTTTCAATTCTCCTTTGAGATTCTACCAGGAACTCAGAGACCGCCTAACGCGGAAGTAAGCGGCTCACGGCTTTCAATTCTCCTTTGAGATTCTACTTTAACTGCACGGGAGAAATTATCGACTTGCCGGAGCTCTTTCAATTCTCCTTTGAGATTCTACCACTATAAAAGCCCCTGCTGCTGCGCTTATTCCCAATGCATTCTTTCAATTCTCCTTTGAGATTCTACGCGAAGCCAAGAGTTGGCTTCGCATCCTAAATACTTCCTCTTTCAATTCTCCTTTGAGATTCTACATGTGGTTTGAAACGAGAGAAGAGGCAGAGGAAGCCAGCTTTCAATTCTCCTTTGAGATTCTACTGGTAGTTTACCGCGCAAGTCAAGCGGTACATTACCTTAACCCTTTCAATTCTCCTTTGAGATTCTACATAGACGTAGCCCTGGAGGAGTGGGCCTCTAAAAACCCCTTTCAATTCTCCTTTGAGATTCTACAGAATACTTGAGCTCGGCCCAGGGATAAGGCCCCACCTAAGCTTTCAATTCTCCTTTGAGATTCTACGAATAATCGGGTTTCCAGCCTCGTCTGTTTGTCTAACCCACCCACTTTCAATTCTCCTTTGAGATTCTACCGGTGGAACCGTGTAGGCACCGTAGTTGGTCTTTCCCTCCTTTCAATTCTCCTTTGAGATTCTACGGGATACTGGTAATCCGGCGGGGATAAGCAAACCAATGCCTTTCAATTCTCCTTTGAGATTCTACTACTGACGAGTTTGTGCAATGGGCTCTGGGGCTTACTACCTTTCAATTCTCCTTTGAGATTCTACAAACAGGATATTATGGTGAATACCCTTATATGGTGAACTTTCAATTCTCCTTTGAGATTCTACGCTACGGGAGTGCCAGGGCTTCTGCCTAGAAGAACATCTTTCAATTCTCCTTTGAGATTCTACATGTAGAAAATATAAACAGGCATGTCGATGGGGCCTATACTTTCAATTCTCCTTTGAGATTCTACATAGCGTATTCCATCTTTTGCTACTACTTCCTATATCCAACTTTCAATTCTCCTTTGAGATTCTACCATATCTGGCGGCTTAGGAATAGTATTGAATACCCTAACCAACTTTCAATTCTCCTTTGAGATTCTACCGATATTTCCTCATGCGTCCACATGTTAGCGGATTATCTTCTTTCAATTCTCCTTTGAGATTCTACGTTCAGAGTGCCTTGTATATGGCGTATAATCCTGGAGCTTTCAATTCTCCTTTGAGATTCTACATTACATCGGTTACGTCGAATACTTGAGTCTGCACCTTACTTTCAATTCTCCTTTGAGATTCTACCTGAGGATATTACGTGGACGGCTAAGACTTCGCAGGTGATAGCTTTCAATTCTCCTTTGAGATTCTACGGAGATGAAGATGGAGCAAGATGATGGGACGCAGTTAAACCTTTCAATTCTCCTTTGAGATTCTACAACCGAGACAGGAACTCTACCGAGTGCAACGTATCCCTTTCAATTCTCCTTTGAGATTCTACGAGGTCAAGGGGACGGGAGCAACAGTAGGACAATGGGTAACCTTTCAATTCTCCTTTGAGATTCTACTGCTTATAAGATGTGGTTATTGCCAGGGGCTTTTCAAGGTCTTTCAATTCTCCTTTGAGATTCTACACGCTAGCGGGTTTGAAGGAGAAGGTTGAGGCTATTGAGACTTTCAATTCTCCTTTGAGATTCTACGCTAAAGGTGTTCTCAGCCTCCCTGGATATTACTAAGCTTTCAATTCTCCTTTGAGATTCTACTGGACACGCATGGCTACACGAGCACTAGGGCTGGGAAGCTCTTTCAATTCTCCTTTGAGATTCTACTTAAAGCTTAAAAGCTCAGGAAGCCTGCTTACACCATGCCTTTCAATTCTCCTTTGAGATTCTACATTGGATAAGGAGTGTCTTGATAGCGGCAGAGGCGGGAGCTTTCAATTCTCCTTTGAGATTCTACCCCGGGTTAGGGAGCATAGGATACTTAGAGACAAGTGGGCTTTCAATTCTCCTTTGAGATTCTACAAATAGTTGAGGTTATTCCAACCAGGGACTATATGGGTAGCTTTCAATTCTCCTTTGAGATTCTACGGGGTTTGGGCTGAATACTATGCTGCCTATATATCTTATGCCTTTCAATTCTCCTTTGAGATTCTACAGGATGTTGGTTGAGAAGAATGCTGGGATAGTTTCTCTACTCTTTCAATTCTCCTTTGAGATTCTACTGTCGAGCTTTCTAAAGCCTAAAGATGTAGATGAATTGACTTTCAATTCTCCTTTGAGATTCTACGGCTACATGACTAAGGAAGCCTACGAGGCTAAGCTCAGCTTTCAATTCTCCTTTGAGATTCTACTGGCGCCTTGAATTAAGTGGTAAGGTTAAGGCTATGCTTATGCTCTTTCAATTCTCCTTTGAGATTCTACTGAATTTCTTGCTTATCTTCTCCCCTAGCTCTATCCAGTCGCCTTTCAATTCTCCTTTGAGATTCTACCGTACGAGAAGCTTAAAGCTATGGTTGAAGACCTTAAAGCTTTCAATTCTCCTTTGAGATTCTACTGGATGGGTGGGATGGGTGAGGTTGTGATTGAAAGAGACTTTCAATTCTCCTTTGAGATTCTACAAGGTTAACCCCCTTCAGGGCTTAACGAGTAAACATCCACCCTTTCAATTCTCCTTTGAGATTCTACGGATAGAGGTTCATCCTTGGGAGCCGCTTTCTTTGTTTAACTTTCAATTCTCCTTTGAGATTCTACCCTAAACGGGAGAACGAGTGGTACGTAATAGTACCTAAATCTTTCAATTCTCCTTTGAGATTCTACGGCGGGACGAATAGAAGCTACCCGTACCAGTTCTTCAAGACTTTCAATTCTCCTTTGAGATTCTACTCATCAACCTGAATAGAGAAAGGCGGTAGCTGGATTACCTTTCAATTCTCCTTTGAGATTCTACCTGTTCTAGGCTGTCCTGCTAGAGTCGTCAGAGTCCTAGACTTTCAATTCTCCTTTGAGATTCTACGCTCGAGATAAGGTTTTCAACCTGTTTACCTATCCACTTTCAATTCTCCTTTGAGATTCTACATACCTGCATGGGGGTAAAAGCATGGATGAAGTTGACTTTCAATTCTCCTTTGAGATTCTACTGAAGCCTTAAATATCCCTATTCTGATTTTAGATTTTCTCCGGCGTTTTTAAGATTTTCTGTAAGTTTTAGATCACCCATGTGTCAGGA
>Ga0315298_1005123_pt1 | contig 18944 bp, 18 predicted proteins | sample WHS_1_MG_FD_203077 | JGI IMG/M metagenome (GOLD analysis project Ga0315298, IMG submission 203077) | Extremophilic microbial mat communities from Washburn Hot Springs, YNP, Wyoming, USA - WHS_1_MG | ecosystem: Environmental > Aquatic > Thermal springs > Hot (42-90C) | place: USA: Wyoming...
CTCGCAGCGCCTGCACACCGGCCTCACCGCCGACTGCACAGGCCTCGATATCGACGAGAGCGAGCGACTGCTCCTGCAGACCCGCCCGGCTTTTGGAGGCAACGTCATGGCCACCATCGTCTGCCCTCGCCACCGGCCCCAGATGTCGACGGTGCGCCCGGGTGTCATGGTGGCCCGCCCGCCCGACCGCAGCCGCACCGGCACCGTCGAGCGCGTACAAGTGCCCCTCGAAACGCAGGACCTGCGCGTCGTGGTGAAGGAGGTGGTCAAAGAGGCACGGCGGCGCGCCGAATTGGAGAATGCGCGCATCATCGTCTCTGGCGGCCGCGGGCTCGGCAACCCAGAAGGCTTCAAGCTGATCGAAGAGCTGGCGTCTGCCATCGGCGGCGAAGTGGGCGCCTCACGCGCCGCCGTCGATGCCGGCTGGATCAGTCAGGACCACCAGGTCGGCCAGACGGGCAAGACCGTCCATCCCGATATCTATATCGCCTGCGGGATTTCGGGGGCCATCCAGCACCAGGCCGGCATGAAAGAGTCCAAGTTCATCGTCGCCATCAACAAGGACCCGAGTGCGCCCATCTTCCGCCTGGCCGACGTGGGCATCGTGGGCGATCTGTACAAAGTCGTGCCTGAGGTGATCAAAGAGATCAAGGCTGCCAAGGCCGGCAGCGTGGTCTAGAGCCAGTGCCCTTCCAAGGTCGCACGGCAGCCCAGAGCAACGTTCTCCTCCCACAAGGAGGCCATCCCCCGGCTCCTTCCCCGCGTCCGGGAAGGAGCCGGGGACGGGGTGTACGTTCGAGCCAACGTGGAGAGGTTGCCCTTGCGGAGCGATGACCTTCGCATCGTCAGTACCGACCACGGTCCCATCGTCGAAACGTCGGTGTGGGTGCGTTTTGCCGAGACCGACGCCATGGGCGTGGTCTATCATGCTCACTATATCGTCTGGTTCGAGGTAGGCCGCGGCGCCTACTGGCGCGCCCTGAACCTGGGCCAGGTGCATTCTCTCCGGGATGCTGGCGCTTTCCCGGTGGCGTCGGTCGAGGCGCGCTACCACGCCCCGGCCCGCTACGGCGACCGGGTGCTCATACGCACGCGCATCGTGGCGATTCGCAGCCGCAGCGTGACCTTTGCCTACGAGTGCCTCGACGAGGCCGGCACGCGCCTGGTGACCGGTCAGACGACTCACTTGTTCCTCGACCCCAGCGGCCACGCTGTGCGGCTGCCCGATGCCGTTCGCCGGGCCCTCATGGGTGAGGCCCAGTCATGAAACGAATCATCGAATCATACCTGCGCGTTCGCTACGCCGAGACCGATGCCCAGGGCGTCGTCTACTATGCCAACTTTTTCATCTGGTTCGAGGTGGCGCGGGTTGGCCTGCTGCGAGCACTCGGTTCCGGCTTCAGGAACCTGGAGACCGCCGGCCTCTGCCTGGCCATCGTGGAAGCGACCTGCCGGTATCTGGCACCCGCCCACTTTGACGACGAGATCACCGTCCAGGCCTGGGTCGAAACTGTGGGCCGCACCAGTTTCATCCTGGGCTATGCCGTGCTCAACCGCGAAACGGGCCAGCGCCTGGCCGAGGGCAGCACGGCGCAAGTGGTGGTGACGTTCGACAAGGAGCGCCGGCCCACCGAGATCCCACCCGCCTTGCGGGCCGCCCTGTTGGCAGCCGGAGGGCTTCCGAACAAGGGCTGAGGCTTCGCCGCCAGCCCGGACGAAGCGCTCTGCAGGGAAGGTGAGTGCCGGGTGCCCAGGCCTGGCCGGCCGCTTCGTCGGCCACTTCCAGGGGTGTTCGCTGTCGGATAGGGGATGAAAACTGCCGTTTCTCTCTTCATCCCCCATGGTTGGCGGCTGGGCTCGTGCCAGAGCCGTTCTGCGCGGAAGGGAGGGCCTGTGTCCGCGACAGACGGCGCCTTCGAGGTCCTGCAAGAGGTTGCCCGGCACCCTATCCCGCCCACGGCAGCAGCGGCAAGCCAGGCGGGCGTGGCCTGCAGCTACGCTCCCGTGGAGGTGCTCCACGCCGCGGGGCTCGTGCCCGTGCGCCTGCGCGGCCTGGGGGCGTCGGCGCCGGCCGCAGATGCGTGGCTGCCCAGCTTCTCCTGCCCCATCGTCCGCAGCATCCTTGGCGCAGCCCTGCAGGGCCACCTCGCGTCGTTGGCAGCAGTGCTCATTCCCCACACCTGCGACAGCATGCAGGAGCTGCCCGGTATCTGGCGCGCCCTCCAGCTCAGCCCACAGCTTCTCACCTTCGTCGAGCCGCTCCTCGTAGACGGCGAGCGGCCCGCAGCCTACTTGCGACAGGAGCTCATCTCGCTAGCCAGCGCCCTGCGCACACGCCTCAACCGCCCCGTATCCGACGAGGCCCTTGCCCACAGCCTCGCCCTTTACAACCGCATGCGACGGGCCGTCGGCGCCCTCGACGCCCTGCGTGACCGCATGACTGCCACCCAGGCCTGGTCGGCCATTGCTGCGGCCTGGGAGATGGCGCCTGACAAGTACCTACCCCTCGCCGAGGGCCTGGCACAGGCCCTGCGTGCGGCGGCGCCGCGGCCACAGAATGGCCCGGCCGTGCTGCTGGCCGGCTCGCTCCTCGACGAGCCCCTCATCCCCGAGCTCATCGATGCCCTGGGCGGCCGCGTCGTCGGCGACGACCTCTGCAACGGCACCCGCGACGTCGAGGAGCTCGCCACCGAGGGCACTGACCCCTGGTCGGCCCTGGCCACACGCATGCTGCGGCGCCCTCCTTGCCCGGTCAGGCACGCCCCCGCCAGTCCCTGGGCCGAACGCCCCTCTCGCCTGGCCACGCAGCGCGGCGCCCATGGCATGGTGCACGTTCTTGTCAAGTTCTGTGACCCCCACGGCTTCGAAGCCGTGCCAGCCGGGCAGGCCCTGGCCAAGGCCGGCCGCGCTCGGCTGGTGCTCGAAATCGAGGCGACCAATGCCCCTGAGCAGTTGCGGGGGCGCTTGCAGGCGTTCTTCGAGATGTTGTCGGCCGGCCCGTAGGGCGGCTATCTGGCGCCCCGCCCCTTGGGTGCACGAGTGCTGTCGGGATCGCGAGATGCGCCTGCGCCCCCGGTGCAGGGGCGCCAGCCTCTTCATGCGTGACTCTGCGTGCCCAGCAGGCACGGGCCGCCTACAGGCAAGCAGCGCTTACGCGGCCATCATGCATCGCGGGCCGGGGGTGTCTGCCCCTGAAACGTCAGGGAGAGGCAGGGACGTTGCAGGCGCGCCGACCTCCTCGGCTGCCATTCTGCCCGCCAAGCCAGGCGTGGCGCTCGTTCTCGATAGCACGGGCCAAAGCATCGAATCTCGTCGCAGCCGAGCGGGCTTCGACCATGGAGGGCCGTGGAGGGGTGTGCGATGGCCCGCAACTACCCCCGCCTCGAGTCGGGGGCTGAGCTGACCCGGCTCGTAATCGAGCACTATACCCAGGCGCTAGGGACGGGGCGCAGCCGGCCGGTAGCGTGGGTCACCAGCGGCGCGCCTGTGGAACTGCTGCGTGCCATGGATATAGTCGCAGTCTACCCCGAGAACTATGCAGCCATCTGCGCTTCGCAGGGCGCCGTGCCCCTCTGTGAGGCCGCCGAGGCGCTCGGCTACAGCCGCGACCTCTGCTCCTACGCGCGCATCTCCCTCGGGGCAGCGGCCGCTCCGCAGGTTGCGCCCTTTGCCGGCCTGGGCCGGCCCGACCTCCTCATCGCCTGCAACAACATCTGCGGCACCGTCGTCAAGTGGTTCCAGGCCTTGGCCCGCCAGTTCGACGTGCCCCTCTTCGTGCTAGATACCCCTTTCCTTCCCGATGACACTATCGCGCCCCATGCCCTGGCCTACGTGGCCGGCCAGCTCGAGGACCTCATCCGTTGGCTCGAGCGGGCGGCCGGGCGCCGGCTCAACCGCGCACGCCTGGATGAGGCCCTGGCCCTCAGCAACGAAGCCGTGGCGCTGTGGCGCGATATCCGTCACCTCTGCCAGGCGCGGCCCTCGCCCCTGAGCGCTCCCGACCTCTTCGTCACCATGGCGGCCATCGTGCTGCTGCGCGGCACGCCCGAGGCAATAGCCTTCTATCGCCAGCTTCTCAGCGAAGCAGCCCAGCGCATCCGCGAAGGGGTGAGTGCCATCGACGGCGAACGCTTCCGCCTGGTGTGGGATAACATCGCCATCTGGCCCCGCATCTACCACTTCTTTTCCCAGTTCGCTCGGCGCGGCGCCTGTTTCGTCGCCGACACTTACACCGGCGCCTGGGATGTAGAGATCGAACCCGGCGAGCCGCTGGAGAGCCTGGCCCGCACCTACCTGGGTATCTTCCTCAACCGCAGCCTCGCCTACCGGGCGGAGCGCCTGGCCGGGCTCATTCGCGATTATGGCTGCGACGGTTTTGTCATGCACTCGAACCGGAGCTGCAAGCCCTTCTCGCTGGGCCAGGCAGCAGCGCGCCGACTCGTGGCCGCTTCCGCCAACGTGCCTGGGCTGCTCTTTGAGGCCGACATGTGCGACACCCGTGCCTATGCCGAAGAGCCCATCGCCAACCGCGTGCAGGCATTCCTCGAAGCATTGGAGGGGAGGAGGCCTTGAGCGCCTACCTAGGCGTCGACATCGGGTCTCGTACGGTCAAGGTAATCCTGCTCGATGGGGAGGGACGCATCTTGGCCCGGGGCTTGGCCACGGCAGGCCACGACGGCCCGGCGGTAGCCGCCCGCTTAGTGGCGAAGGTCTGCGCCGAGGCAGGCATCGCTGCTTCGCAAGTGGGGGCCACCGTGGCTACCGGCTATGGCCGTGGGCGCTACGCTGCAGCCGACGCTGAGAGCTCCGAGATCACATGCCACGCACGCGGTGCCCGCTATCTCGTGCCCGACGCTCGCACTGTCATCGACATCGGCGGGCAGGATTCCAAAGTCATTCGCCTCGACGGCGCCGGCCGCGTGCTCGATTTCGTCATGAACGACCGTTGCGCCGCTGGCACGGGCCGCTTTCTGGAAGTCATGGCCGACGCGATGGGGCTGCCGGTGAGCGAGCTCGCCGCACTCCATGCCCGAGCTGAGAGGCCGGCCTCTGTCAGCTCGACATGCACAGTCTTTGCCGAGTCGGAGGTCATCTCGCACCTGGCCCGGGGCGTGGCACCGGCCGACATTGTCGCTGGCCTGCACGCGGCCATCGCCAGCCGCGTATTCGCTCTGGCCGAGCGAGTGGGCCTCGAGCCGGTATTGACCTGCACGGGCGGCGTGGCGCGCAATGCCGGCTTCGTCTCGGCGCTGAGCAGCGCCGCCCGCATGCCCATCGTCGTTGCTGAGGATGCCCAGTTCGCCGGGGCCCTTGGTGCGGCCCTGTTGGCGCTTGCGCGCCAGGTCGAGAGGAGGTGAGGAGCCGCCGAGGCCAGTTGCAGCACGGAACCATGGGCCGCAACTGCCTCTCGCCGTCGCGTCGACAGCCTTGCCCTGACCGCGAAGGAGGAAACCCGTGGAAAAGCCCTGGCTGAACAAGTACGAGCCGCATGTGCCCGCCTCCATCACCTACCCGGAAAAAACGCTGCCCGAAATCCTGGCCGAGATGGCCGGCCGCTTCCCTGATCGGCCGGCAACCATCTTCTTCGGGGCCAAGCTCTCCTACCGCCAGTTCAACGCCCTCGTCGACCGCTGTGCGGCCGGCCTGCAGCGCCTGGGCGTGGAGAAGGGCGACCGCGTCGCCATCATGATTCCCAACTCGCCCCAATACGTCATCGCTTTCTATGGCATCCTCCGCGCCGGCGCCATCGCCGTGCCCTGCAACCCACTCTACGTCGCCCGCGAACTCGAACACCAGCTCAAGGACTCCGGCGCCCGCACCATCTTCGTCCTCAGCCGCTTCTACCCCGTGGTCAAGGACGCCCAGCCCGGCGCGCCCCTCGAACACATCATCGTTACCAACATCAAAGAGTACTTCCCCCCGGTCCTGCGTCTGCTCTTCACCATCGCCAAGGAGAAAAAGGAGGGCCACCGCGTCAATCTGTCGCGCGACCCGCTCGCCGTCCCCTTCCAAAGGTTCCTGGCCCACGCACCCGCCAAACCTGAGCCAGTCGCCGTCTCTCTCGAAGACACTGCGGTCCTCCTCTACACCGGCGGCACCACCGGCGTGCCCAAGGGAGCCGAGCTCTCGCACCGCAACATCATGGCCAATGCCATCCAGACCAAGGTCTGGTTCAGCGCGGCCGACGGCGAAGAAACGGTGCTCGCGGCATTGCCGCTAAGCCACAGCTACGGCATGACCACCGCCATGAACTTTGCCGTGGCCTCCGGCAGCAGCATGATCCTGATTGCCAACCCACGCGACATCAAGGACGTGCTGGAGAACATCCAGCGCTTCAAGCCCACCGCGTACCCCGGCGTGCCCACGATGTACGTGGCCATCAACAACTTCCCAGACGTCAACAAGTACGACCTCAGCTCGATCAAGGCCTGCATTTCTGGCGGCGCGGCCCTGCCGGTAGAAGTCCAGAAGCGCTTCCAGGAGATCACCAAGGGCAACCTGGTCGAGGGCTACGGCCTCAGCGAAAGCTCGCCCGTCACCCACGCGAACCCGATCTACGGTGAGAACCGCATCGGCACCATCGGCCTCCCTTGGCCCGACACCGACGCCAAGATCGTCGACGTCGAGACCGGCACGCAGGAAATGCCCGTCGGCGAGGTCGGCGAACTCATCGTCCGCGGCCCCCAAGTCATGAAAGGCTACTGGAACCGCCCTGACGAGACTGCCCTCGTCCTCCGCGACGGCTGGCTCTACACCGGCGACATCGCCCGCATGGACGCCGACGGCTACTTCCAAATCGTCGACCGCAAGAAGGACATGATCATCGCCTCGGGATTCAACATCTACCCCCGTGAGATCGAAGAGGTGCTCTACCAGCATCCGAAGGTGAAGGAAGCCGTCGCCGTCGGCCTGCCCGACCCCCACCGCGGCGAAACCGTCAAGGTCTACGTCGTGCTCAAACCCGGCGAAACGGCCACCGAGGCAGAGATCATCGAGCACTGCCGCGCTAACCTGGCCAAGTTCAAGGTGCCCACCGCCGTCGAGTTCCGGGCCGAGCTGCCCAAGACCATGGTCGGCAAGATCCTGCGCCGCGTCCTGCGCGACGAGGAGCTTGCCAAGCAGTCCAAAGCACCGTAGGGGCGAGCCGACGCCAAGATGGGTCCACCCGCATGGCGCCAACGAACCTCACCCGATTGCGGCCAGTTTCCTCACCCCACGCAGGGCCGCGCGAGCCCGGGAATAGTCAGCGCGACCCAGGACGACTTGAGCCCTCGAGGCGGGCTGAGGAATGCATCCAGAATGCGTCATCGCCTGGGTTGCAGCGGGGCATCCCGCCGGGCCGCTAGCCGGCCCTGGCCCGGCAAGAGGGGGCTGCAGCGTGGTTCGTGCGGGGCGTCCAAGTCGGTCGCCAGCAGGCTGGCAGATGCGAGCCTGCTGGCGCGTCTTGAGTGGACTCCGGCAAAGGGTCTGTCCCAGAATCGTCGGTGGATCTGCGGGCCGAGATTCAGGGCCTGCGCACGGCCCTCGCCCAGCAGGAATCCTTGACAAGCCCATCGCGGGGAGTAGAATAGTAAAGGAGTAGAATTCGGCCCCTGCGCGGGGCCACCTGACCAGACGGGAAGACCAGATGCCGATTTACGAGTATATCTGCCCCAAATGCGAAACCCACTTTGACGTGTTGCGTCCGATGTCTCAGGCCGACCAACCCGTCCGCTGCCCCCATTGCCAGGCCGAGGGTGCCCGGCGAGCACCCTCACGCGTCGCCTGCTTCTCCAAGGGCTCCGATGGGGCCACGGCCCCGGTGGGCGGAGGAGGGGGTTGCTCCTCGTGCGGTGGGGGCTCCTGCGCCACCTGTGGCCACTAGGCCGGCTACTGCACCGGCTTGGCCAGGGTAAAGGTCTTTCGTTCCCGCACCGCTGGCAACACCAGCCGCGTCACGGTCTTGACGGTCACTTCCAGCCCTGGGTAGCTGGCCTGGGTCTGCTGCAGTTGGCCGCCGGGCCGCTTGAGGGCCGTGGCCATCGTCGTGGGGTCACCGATGGCCTGCAGCACGTAGGGCGGCTCGATGGGCTGCCCGTCGACGGTGATGGTCCGGTCATCGCCGGCCAGTGAGGTCCGGATCGTCAGCCGGAAGCCGTTCAGGCTCATCGCCTCGGCCCCCGTATTGCGCACTTCGTTCACCAGGTCCTGCAGCGTGTACACATCGACCTTGCTGCCGAGGCGCACCTCTACGCCGCCGCCCACCACGCCGACGGTGCCGTTGACGATGCGCATGCGCTCCAGGTCCTCCATCATCTGCGGCACCGTCCGCTCCTGGGCCTGGCGGTAGGTTTGGATCTCGCTCTGGAGTTTCTGCACCTCGGCACGCAACTCTGCGTTGGTGACCACTAGGCTGCCCAGCAACGCCGACTGATCGGCAGTCAGCGCGCTGGTCGGCTGTGTTTGGCCGCGGCGCGCCCGCAGTTGAGCCACCAGCCCCACCCCCAGCAGGAAGCACACCACCGTCAGCCCCAGGCGTTCGCGCAGGTTCACGGTTTCACCTCCCCTGCGTTGGCGTATCGCAGACGGAAGGTGCCCGAGTATGCGGGGATGTCGACTGCGTTCGACCAGGTGACGCTGAACTTGATGCCGTTGGCTTTCACGCGCTGTCGGGTAAGGACAAGGTAGCTCGGATTGTTGAGCAGCGCCTCGATGGGCTTGCGCTCGCCGATGGCGCGGATCTGGTAGGGCGGCGAGAGGCGGGTGTCGTTCACGGTAATGGTGGAACCCACACAGTAGATCGACGTCGTGTTGACCAGGCGCTCGTTGTTGATGGCCACCGCCTCGGCGCCACCGTTCCAGAGCAAGTTCACCACGTCGCGCAGGTCCCACTCGTGGATGAGATAGTCGTTATAGTTGGCGCTCGGGCCCGTTGGAGTGAGCGGGCTATCGTCGAGCACGATCACCACTCCGGGGCCCCTCAGGGCCACCAGGCCGGCGGCCATCTGCTCCTGCTCGAGCTGGGCGCGGATCAAGGCCAACTGCTCGGTCTGCTGCGCCGCCTGGCGTTGGGCCTCGGCCAGTTGCTGGCGCAAGCTGGCAATGGTTGCCTTCAGCTGCTCCTGCTCTTGCTCCGATTGGCGCAGAGCCTCAGCCGCCCGCGCACGAGCCGCGGGAGCATCCGGCGGCAGGGGTGCCGTGCCCTGCCAATGGATGGCCAAAGCCAGCCCCAAGAGGAGGCCAGCCACCACCAACGCCATATTCTGGCCTGCCGGGAGGGGCCAGCGCTTCCGAACCGCCGTCAGTTTCATGGTCACCGACGCCTGAGAACCTATCCAAAGCGCCCTTCGGATAGGCCCTGAACCGCAGCCAGGCAGTCCCCTTGGTGAGACCGGCCGCCGACAATCGCGGCGCCCGTGTCAAGGCAGTTGACCCTGGCCGTGGCGCCGCACATTGTTTGCACATCAATGGAATGCATATTAAGCAGAGCGTCCACTTTGTCAAGTTGCGCGTGCATCTGTCGTCGAGCTTGTGCAGCGGGTAAACGGTCGAGTTGCGCCTAGGGCTGGCACCGGCGGTCGTGCGGGACGCCACAGATTGTGGCCGCCAGCGAGCAGTTGGCATAAGCGATCTTCAGGTGCGCCGTGCAACCCCGCGCTGCAGGGTAGCGTCCCGCCAGCCACGCAACGGGTGGTAGCGTGCCTGCTGCGACGTGACCAGCCCTAGCGCTTCGCACAACGACCCGCTGCGCAAGCCCTCGTCATCGCCAGCTTGGCAGCCAGCCCCACTGCGGACTATAATGCCCCCAGCACTCACCCGAGGAGGCTGGCATGCCCCAACAGATCACTATCGTCGGCCTGGGGCCAGGCGATCCGCGCTACCTCACCGCCGAAGCCACGGCCGTGCTTTCGGAGGCCCGCGAGGTCTACGTCCGCACCCGCCGCCACCCCGTGGTGGATGCCCTGCCAGGCCGGCCCACCGTGCACTCCTTCGACGCCCTCTACGATACCGCCGAGACCTTCGACGCCCTCTACCAGGCCATCGCCAGCCAGGTGCTCGATCTCGGCGCGCGCCCGCAGGGGGTCGTCTATGCCGTGCCAGGGCACCCACTGGTGGGCGAGACCTCCGTGCGCCTGATCCTCGATGGCGCGGCCGAGCGCGGCCTCTCTGTGCGCCTGGTCGACGGCCTGAGCTTCGTCGAACCCATCCTCAGCGCCCTGCGCATCGACGCCCTCGGCCTGCAGATTGCCGACGCTCTGGACCTGGCGCGCCAGCACAGCCCCCTCCTCGACCCCGACCGCCCGGCCCTCGTTGCCCAGCTCTACAGCCGGCAGGTGGCCTCCGACGTCAAGTTGACCCTCCTGAACGTCTACCCGCCCGACCACATGGTGACGGTGGTCCGGAACGCAGGCATCCCTGGCCAGGAGCTCCGCCCACTGCCTTTGGAGGACCTCGACCGCGAGGAGCCCGACCACCTGACTTCCCTGTACGTGCCGCCCCTGCCCCAGCCCGGCTCGCTCATCACCTTCCAGGAGCTCATCGCCCACCTGCGCGGCCCCATGGGCTGCCCGTGGGATCGCGAACAGACCCACCAGAGCCTGCGCCCTCATCTGCTGGAAGAAACATACGAGGTATTGGCCGCCCTCGACCTCGACGACGTGGACGAGCTCCGCGAGGAACTGGGCGACCTCCTGCTGCAGATCGTACTCCACACACAGATTGCCACCGAGTGTGGTGAATTCACCATGCCCCAGGTCGTCGGCCAGATCATCCAAAAGCTGCGCCGGCGCCACCCCCACGTCTTCGGCGAGGTGACGGTAGAGGGCACCAGCGAGATCCTGCGCAACTGGGAACAGATCAAGCGTGCCGAGAAGGGTGCCCGTCGCGTGTCTTCGACCTTCGAGGGCGTTTCGGGGGCCCTCCCTGCCCTGGCCCGGGCTCAGGCCATCGGCAGCCGCGCGGCTCGGGTGGGCTTCGAGTGGCCCAGCCTGCAGGCGATCTGGGAGCAGATCGACCACCACCTGACCCGCCTGCGGGCCGCCCAGTCGACCGAGGAGCAGGCCCACGAACTGGGCGACCTGCTCTTCGCCCTCACAAGCCTGGCCCGCTGGCTGAAGGTCGACGCTGAAAGCGCCCTGCGGGAGGCTACCGCCCGCTTCATGGCCCGCGTCGTAGCCGTGGAGGAACTGGCCGCCACCACCGGCCGTCTCCCACAGGAACTGACCCCTACCGAGCTCGAAGAGCTGTGGCAGCGCACAAAGCAGGTGGGGCCACCACCCACCCACGCCAAAGAGCACTGACGCCCCGCAGGAATCGAAGAGGGCAGCCCTCGCGGGCTGCCCTCCTGCCGTGTCGGGGCGAGAGGCTTTGAACCTCCGACCTCAGCGTCCCGAACGCTGCGCGCTAGCCGGACTGCGCTACGCCCCGTCACGCCGTAGATTATACCAGCTTCCGGCCGCCCGTGCAAACGCAGGAAGGGGCCGGGCCGCCCTAGCCCACAGGCGGCTGCCACAGGCCACTGAAGAGGGCGTTCAGCCACTGCAGCCGCCCGGTGATCAGCAATGCGCCCATGAGGATCAAGAGCGCCCCGCCCACGATTGACACCACGTTCAAGTAGCGGTTCAGCTTCCGCAACTGCGCCGACACGGCCCCCAACGCCGCCCCGGCCAGGAGGAAAGGCACCCCCAGCCCCAGCGAATACACCGCTAGGAGCAGCGCGCCCCGCCCCACCGTGCCGCTGTTCGAAGCCAGCATCAGGATGGCCATCAGGTAGGGGCCCACGCAGGGGGTCCACCCGGCTGCAAAGGCCATGCCCACCAGCGCCGATGCCCACAAGCCGCGGCCCCGCACCGCACCCGTCTCGAACCGAATCTCGCGGTAGAGCCATGGGATGCGCAACGCGCCCATCAGGTGCAGGCCCAGCACCACCAACACCACACCGCCCAGCCGCGCCAACCACGGTGCGGCTTGGCTGAGCGCCACAGCCAGCCACCCCACCACGCCCAGCGGCCCGTTCGGCGCCGTCGCCAGGTAACCCGCCAGCCCCGCCAGTGACCCCAACACCACAAAGACGAACCCAAACCCCGCCACGAAGGCCCCGGCATGCGCCACCACGCGCAACTGTGGCGCCCCCTGGTCGGCCAGCGTCGTGCCGCTGAGGTAACCAATATAGACCGGCACCAGCGGCAGAAGGCACGGCGAGAGGAACGAGAGCAACCCCGCCACGAACGCCAGGCCAACGCTCAGGTTATCCATGGCCGGCATTGCTCTCCTCCAGGCTGCTCAGGGCCACGCCCTCGGCCTCCTTCATCGCCCGATCAATGAACGGATAGGCGAACCCCACAGTGCCCACCGCAAAGAGCACACCCGTGACGACCCGCATCCACCAGGTGCTCTCCCATGCCCCGAGAAGCTGGCCGAAGCCGTCCACGGCCATTGGCGCCGCCAGGGTGACCATCAGCTGCCACGGCACCCCCTTGTGGGGGCGGTTCATGAGACTCCCCCAGCTCCTCACCAGGCCGTAGGCCAGCCCCCCTACCAGCCACCCGGCATAGATGGCCGTGTCGCGTTGGCAAAAGGCCACCTTGAACCCGAGTTCCTCATCGCCCAGCCAACGCGCCGGCGCCTCGTAGCCCAGATGCGCGTTCAGCTCTGCCAGAGTGTAGGCCGCTCGGGGCCCTCCCAAAAAGAACGAGCGCTCGGGCAACTGGTGACAGAGCGGCCGGTAGACCAGATAGAGCAGCTGCCCAGCTCCGCTCATACCATGGAGCATCAGCCAGGGCGCCAAGAAGGCCAGGCCCAACACCAACCCCATCGCCCCATTGACCAGCGCCAGCCAATGCCGCGTGAAGGCCAGGATCAGACGGTGGATCGTACCCGCCACCACGGCCACGGCATCGCGTTGCGTGCAAAGAGCAGGCATGTCGCCCTTCCTACTTGGCCTGCCACTGCGGGCCGCGCTCCCCCTCGAGGGCCTTCCGCAAAAGCTCCACCTCACGCCGGAGCTCAGCCTGCCGCCGGCCCAGCCACAGCACATAGCCGAAAACAAAGGCCCAGATGAGGGCATAGGCCGCCACCAACAAAAGCCAACCGTTCATCACTGCACTCTCCTGCGCAAGAACTCGACCTCTTCGGCCAGCGCTTCCAGCCCCGCGCGCGCCACCAACAGCGCCGCCAGCAGGAGAAGGAAAGCCACCATCGCCACCATGAAAGCGGTCAGCATCGCCGGCTCGAGGTTCACGCCGCTCGCCTCAAAGACCACGGGGTGAATGGTCCGCCACCAGCGGATTGCCATGAACACCACTGGCACGTCCACAAAGCCGATGATCGCCAGCACTGCCGAATAGCGCGCTCGGCGCCCCTCGTCTTCCACACTGCTGCGCAACATCAGATAGCCCGCGTAGATGAGCCAGAGCACGAGTGTCGTCGTCAGGCGAGGGTCCCAGGTCCACCAGGTGTTCCAGGCCGCTCGCGCCCACAGCATTCCCGTCAGAAGGACAAGCGACGCAAACACCTCGCCGATCTCCACAGCGCTACAGGCCAGGCCATCCCACCGCCGCTCGGCGCTCACCAGGTAGCCGATGCTGGCGACGAAGGCCACCCCGAACGCCACAAAGGCCACCATGGCCACCGGCACGTGGAAGTAGAAGATGCGCTGCAGCGCCCCCATCGTGCGCTCGGTGGGCGCATACACCAGGGCCATATAGATGGCTGCCAGCATCGCCAGGCCCGAGAGGCCCGCGAGCACCAGCCCGGCCCGCTCGCGAGTGATCATACCCTACTCCTCCACCACGTACTCGAACAGCACGTACGACAATGCCACGAAGAGGGCGTCGAAGCCTCCAAGCAGGCGCAGCCAGCCCGCCACCCCCGCCAGCCCCGCACCATCGAGCAGCCCCCCGGTAGCCTTGGCAGCCGCGATGAGCAGCGGCACGCTCACCGGCAAGAGCAGGATGGGCAGAAGCACATCACGCGCCCGCGTCTGCACCGCCATGGCTGCCAGCAGCGTGCCCACCGCGGCCAGCCCCAGAGTCCCCAAGAGGATCACCGCCGCCAGGTCGGCGCGCAGCACATTCACTCCAAAGAGCACCGTAAAGAGCGGCAGCACAATTGCCTCAGAGCCCAGCATGAAGAACAGGTTGGCTGCCGCCTTGGCCAGAAAGATCGCCGTGCGGTCGAGTGGTGCCAGCATCAGTCCCTCTAGGCAGCCATCCTCTCGCTCGCGGGCTAGGGAGCGATTGAGGCCCAGAACGCCTGCGAACGCGAATGCTACCCACAACGCCCCCGGCGCCACCTGCCGCACGTTCTCCACCCGAAGCTCGAAGGCAAAGTTCAGGATGACCACCACCATCACGCTGAACACGAACATCACGTTCAGCGTCTCGCGCGTGCGGCGCTCGACGGCGAGGTCCTTGGCAATCAGCGCCCAAGTCTTGCGCAAAAAGCTCATCCGGCCCGGCCCTCCACCACATCCATGTACAGCGACCGGAAGGCTGCTGCCGTCAGGCCGGCCGTCGGCCCTTCATGGGCCAGCCGGCCGCCGCTCAGGATGCCTACCCGCTTCGAGAGGGCCAGCCCCTGCTCCAGGTCGTGGGTAGTCATCAGCACCGTGCGCCCGCGCAGCGCCATCTCCTGCAGGATGCCGGTCAGGCTCGCCGCTGCGTGTTGGTCGAGCCCGTTGTAGGGCTCGTCGAGCAGCAGGATGGCCGGGTCGTGCAGCACCGCCCGAGCGATCGACACGCGCTGCTGCATGCCCCGCGACAGGGTGCGCACCGGGTCGCATGCCCTGGGCCCCAGGGCCACCCGGTCGAGTGCCTCACGCACCCGCTCACGGGGCTCGGGCACGTCATACAGCCGCGCATAGAGGAGCAGGTTCTCCTCAGCCGTCAGGTCGCGGTACAGGAACGTCTGATGTGAGACTACGCCGATCAGCCTGCGCACCTGGGCCGTGCACTCGGCCACATCGAGCCCGCCGATGAGCACGCGCCCCGCCGAAGGCCGCATCAACGTCGCCAGGATGCGGATCAGAGTCGTCTTGCCGGCGCCGTTCGGCCCAAAAAGGGTCAAAAAGTCGCCTTCAGCGAGCCTGAGGTCGACCCCCGAGAGCGCCACCACGCGGCCGAACCTCTTTTCGAGGCCCTTCGTCTCGAGGGCTGCGGGCTCCTCGCCCGCCTGGGTCACGCTTTGCATCGCTTTCCCTGCTCTGTGGGCTGAGCATCAGGTTGATGAGCTCATCCTTTACAGCCTGCCGCTGCTTACGGTAGGCGCTTTCTTCCAGTTGGCCCGCCTCGTACTGCTCATCGAGCTCGGTGATCGCCGCCAGCAACCGGTCGCGTTCAGCTTGCACGGCCACAGCCGTGCGGCGCCGCGGCAAGGGCCACGGCTCAGATTCCGGCTGGCGCAGCCGCACTACGACCATTGGCGCCAGCGCCACCGCAGCCAGAAGCGGCACCAGGTTCAGCCACCAGGGCGACTCGGGCGTGCCCACTGCGGCCCCCGAAGCCTGCCGGCCAGCCTGCGCCGACGAGGGCCGCCCCAGCCCGGTGAAGCGAATCGTCAGGTCGGTGCCTCTGGGCAGCGATTGCCCGCCCAGGTGCTGGTACGAGCGCCCCTCGGCCTGGCGGACGCCCAGGCGTTCCAGGTTGGGCGCGCTGACCTCCGCACCCGGCACATCCACGAGCACGTCGATCGCGGTCGTGGCGTAGGCGATGGGCTTGGTCAGGTTGTACGTCGAGCCCTCGCAGGGCAGCGCATACGACAGCACATACTGCTGCTGCCCCGGGATGATGGGCCGCGTATCCACTAGGCCTTCGCCCGTGCGCACCATCACGTTGGCGAGTTCCTCGCTCGCAAACGAGACGTCGCTGGCACCCGGGGGCAGAGGCACGCGAGCCGTCGCTCGGCGATTGGGCACCACTTCCTGGCTGCCAATGTAGGTGCGGTCGCCCGTGTTGTTCAGCACCACGAGTTCGGTCACCTCGAGTTGCCCGACGCCCATCTCGACGATCAGGTGGCTCCGGTCGATCCTCAAAGCCTTGTCATCCGTCGTCGTGTCATAGATGGTGATATCGCTCGCCAGGTCGGTGCCGCCTGAAAGGTCCACCGGTGATCCCTCGTACTCGACCCCCGCGTATTCCACCGCGACTACGCCCGCCCAGGCACTGCCAGTCGGCACCCCATCGAAGCGGTACGCTCCCTGGGCGTTGGTAGTGGCCCGCCGCGTTTCTTTGAGCGTGTTTCCTGAGAAGAGATAGAGTCGAACCTGCAACCCACTCAATGTGGGCGCCGTGCCCGCTGTGCCATTCACCACCTGGCCCTGCACCACCACGCCGTCGGCACGAGCCGTGAAGGTGAGGCCCACCAGGAGGGCCGCCACCGCGAGGACCAGGAAGCCCAACCTTTTCGCCTTCATTCCTGCCCTCCCGGCAACGCCGAGCCGCAGCGCACGCAGAAGAGGTCGCCCGGGCGATGCCGCTCGCCACACTGTGGGCAGACGTTGGGGTGCGGCGCCCCGCAGCGGGCGCAGAAGCGGTCGCCGGCCTGGAAGGGTTTGCCGCACTCCGGGCACACCGTTCGTTTGGCCTGCCCCAGCGCCCGTTGCTTACGGCGCTGGGCACGCACTGCCGCCACACGGCGCTCGATCTCCGCATCGACCTCCTGCAGCGAGGGGCCTGACGCCCGCTGGGGCACTCCGTCGTCGGCCTTGTCGAGCGCCCGGTCGACCGCCCATTCCTCTTCGCTCGCATACGCAACCCCGGCGATCACCACGGCCTCTGGCTCCACCGAGAGCAGCACCGGCCTGCTCCCCCGCCCCACCAATAGCGGATAACCCACGTAGGCGACCGCCGCTGCCGTCAGCAATAGCACGATGAGCACGCTCATGAGGCCGTCCTCCTCGCCGCCGGAACAGCTACCCGTACCTGCCGCCGGCTCTCCGGCCAAAAGGCGATCACTGTGCCGATCACCAGCACCACTCCCCCCACCCACAGCCAGATCATGAGCGGGTTGAGCAAGACGCGGAAGGTGACAGCGTTTCCGTCGGCCGAGATGCCAGCCATGGCCACGTACAAGTCCTCGGCCAGCGTGCTACGGATGGCCACCTCCGACACGTACTGTTGGACGTTGTAGTGAAAGTTGTACTCGGGCCGCAGCGAGGCGATACGCTCGTCGCCCACGTACACGCCCATCGTCGCCACATGGCGCTCCTTCGCCGCACCCATCTCCGACGACAGGTCCTCGAAGCGCACCTGGTACCGGCCAATGCTCACCACGTCGCCACGCTGCAGCGTGATCTGGCGCTCGCTCTTGAAAAGCCCCTGGCCTGTGATGCCAAGGGCGATCAGCACCACGCCCAAGTGCACGATGTACCCGCCGTAGCGGCGCCGATTCTTGCGGAACAGGTTGAACAGCGCGACATGTGGCGACTCGCCCGCTACCTTGCAACGCGCGTGCGCCCCGCGTGCAAACTCGACCACCACCGTCGTTGCCGCAAGGGCAATCAGCCCGAAGGCGAAGAGGGCCAGGCCATCGCGCATGCCCCCTACCAGGCCCAGGAGCAGCGCCGTAGCCATACCCACCCCAAAGGGTATCGGCAACACCGAACGAAGCCTGCCCGCGCGCCGCCAGCCCAAAAGCGGGCACACGCCCAAAAGCCCCAGCGTCGCCAGCGCCACGGGACCGCTCACCCGGTCGAAAAAGCTGCGGTCCAGCGCGATTTGCGTGCCCGACAGTGCCTCGGTCAGCGCCGGGAAGAGGGTGCCCAAGAGCACCGCCAGCGCCAAACCAGTAAAGAGAATGTTGTTCAACAGGAACGTACCTTCGCGCGAGAGCACCTCCTCGACCATCGCGTCCGACCGCAGTTCGCCCCGCCGCACCCCAATCAGCCAGAGCGCGGCAACGGCCCACAACCCGATAAAGGCCAGGAAGTAGTAGCCAATGGATGAGCGGCTGAAGGCGTGCACCGACTGCACAAAGCCACTACGGGTGATAAAGGTGGCAAAGACGCAGAGCAGGAAGGTGCTGATGATCAGGAAGAGGTTCCAGACCTTGAACAGCCCGCGTCGCTCCTGGATCATCACAGAGTGTAGGAGCCCAGTGGCCGTGAGCCATGGGATGAGCGAAGCATTCTCCACCGGGTCCCACCCCCAGTAGCCGCCCCAGCCCAGCTCCACATAGGCCCACTGGGCACCGAGAAGGATGCCGATGCCGAGGCAAGTCCACGCCACCAGGTTCCAACGGCGGATGCCACGCACCCACTCGTCGCCCAGACGGCCCGTCACCAGAGCCGCCATCGCGTACGCAAAGGGGATGGTAAAGGCCGCATAACCCAGGAAGAGCATCGGCGGGTGGTAGACCATGCCTGGGTTCTCCAACAGGGGGTTCAGGCCCATTCCGTCGATAGCCCGCGCCGGCAGGAGCACGAAGGGCTTGCTCACCAGGCACAGCAGCAGGGCAAAGAACGCCTCGACCAGGCCCAACGCTCCCAGGGCATAGGGCTCGAGCTCCCGGCTCCAGGCCGACCGCTGGCGGATCGCCACCACGGTCAGCAGCGCCAGCAGCCACAGCCACAGCAAGAGCGACCCCTCCTGCCCTGCCCACAGCGCAGCGAAAGTGTAGAGGGGAGGAAGCGAAGAGCTGACGTGCTGGTACACGTAGAGCACCTGGTAGTCGCGCTGGAACAGGAGCACCACCAGCGCCGCGCCCGCAACGGTCACCAGCGCCAGCGTGGCCACTGCGCTACGACGTGCACTCGCCAGGAGGTCAGACCGCAGGTGCCGTGCCGCCAGAAACCCTGCCACCGCCGTATAGAGCGAGAAGACCAGGGCCAGGAGGAGGGCGGCCGAACCGACATCTGTCATCATTTGCCAACAACTCCTCGCGCCAGGCGCACTTTGGCAAGCGCGCCACCCGCGACGCCTGCCGAGCCCGGCGCGGAACATGCCTGCCGGCAGACATCCGGAACTCAC
>Ga0315298_1005125_pt1 | contig 18929 bp, 13 predicted proteins | sample WHS_1_MG_FD_203077 | JGI IMG/M metagenome (GOLD analysis project Ga0315298, IMG submission 203077) | Extremophilic microbial mat communities from Washburn Hot Springs, YNP, Wyoming, USA - WHS_1_MG | ecosystem: Environmental > Aquatic > Thermal springs > Hot (42-90C) | place: USA: Wyoming...
GGGCGTCCCGCCCGCGCTCCCAGGGCCGGTCACCCCGTGGATGCCCGGTGGTCCCTAAGATGGGCTGGGGCGGGCCTTGCGGCCCGCCCCGAACGCCAGCCTCAGGCCGAGGCGGAAGCGCCCCTTCTCCTGCGGTCCCACATGTCGCGGATAAGGGGGGATATCAGCGACAGCATGCCGATCAGCAGCAGGGTCGCCGAGATGGGCTGGGTGAAGAAGATGCTGGGATCGTTCTGCGACATGGCCAACGACTGGCGCAGGGACCGCTCCAGGAGGTCGCCCAGCACCAGGGCCAGAACCAGCGGCGCCACCGGGTACTCGAACTTCTTGAAGAAGTAGCCCAGCACCCCGAAGACGAACATCACCCCGACGTCGAAGCTGCTGTTGTTGATGCCGTACACCCCGATGAAGGAGACGGTGATGATTACCGGGACCAGCACGGCGTAGGGCAGGCGCAGGATGCTAGTGAAGAGGGGCACCAGCGGCATGTTCAGGATCAGCAGGGCGATGTTCCCGATGTACATGCTGGCGATGAGTCCCCAGACGAACTCGGGGTTCTGCTGGAACAGCAGCGGACCGGGTCGCAGGCCGTGGATCATCAGGGCGCCCAGCATCACGGCCGTGGAGCCCGAGCCCGGCACACCCAGCGTGAGCAATGGCACCATGGCGCCGGCGGTGGCGGCGTTGTTGGCGGCCTCCGGTGCCGCGACGCCCTCCACCACCCCCGTTCCGAACCTCTCCGGATGCTTGGATACCCTCTTCTCCACCGCATAGGCGATGAAGGACGCGATGGTCGCCCCTGCCCCGGGCAGCAGGCCGATCCAGAAGCCCAGCACCCCGCCCCGCAGCCAGGCGCCCGCCGACGCCTTCCACTCCTCGATGGTCGGGATCATGCTGGCGAGGCTGAACTTCCCGAAGGAGAGATCCACCGTCCGCTCGGCCGTGACGGCCAGCTCGCCGATGGCGAAGAGCCCCACGGCGACCGGGATGAACTCTATCCCGTTGAGGAAGGCCACATTGTTGAAGGTGAAGCGCGCGGCCCCTCCCACCGGATCGGTGCCCACCATGGAGAGAAGCAGACCGAAGGTGGCCATCAGCAGACTCTTCACCGGTGAGCCGCCCCCGAGGCCCGCCAGCGCCGTGAGACCCAGCACCATCAGGGCGAAGTACTCGGGAGGGCCGAAGGTGAGGGCGAACTCGGCCAGGGGGGGCGCGATCAGCATCAGGACCACCACGCCGAGGGTGCCCGCGATGAAGGAGCCGATCTGCGCGACGCCCAACGCTTTGCCGGCCTGACCCTTCTTGGCCAGGGCGTAGCCGTCCAGGCAGGTCATCACGGTGGCGGACTCACCCGGCAGGTTCACGAGGACAGAGGTGATGGTGCCACCATACATGCAGCCGTAGTAGACGCCGCACATCAGGATGAGGGCGGTGGTGGCATCGTAGTTGAAGCTTATGGGGACCAGAACCGCGATGCCCGCGCTGGAGCCGAGGCCGGGCAGCGCCCCCACGATGGTGCCCAGGAAGGCCCCCAGCAGCGCCGCCAGCAGGTTCTGCGGCGTCAGGGCCACGGAGAAACCCATCATCAGGTTAGCTAGGTTTTCCAGGGTGGCTCACCCCCTTCCGAAGAGGTGGATGCGGCGGGATCCCCTGCCGCGGGTTTCGCGCATCAGATCCCGAGGATGCCTCGCGGTGCCGGCACCTCCAGAACCATCACAAAGACCCAGTAGAGGCCGCCGGAGATGGCAGCGGCCACCAGCAGACTCTTGTACCAGCGCGTCCTCCACATGGTGAGCAGCATGAAGAGGGAGTAGACGAAGGTCATCGGCAGGTAGCCCACCACGTCCAGTAGCGCCGTGTAAACCATCAGGCCCAGAAGGATGAGGGCGACGCGGATCACGCCGGCACGGTCGGGGATGAAGCCCTCTGGCAGCGGCTCCCTGCTGCGGGCGCTGCTGACGAAGAGTATCGTCGAGAGGATCAGCAGCAGGATCCCCGCCAGGTTGGGCATGAACTCCGGCCCCGGTCCGAACACACTGAAGGTGGGCAGCATCGTGGCCTGCCAGAGGACCCACGCCCCCATCAGGAAGAACACCACCGAGACAACCATATCCACGCGCTTCATGCTCGATCCCCCAAGGGAGAGGCTCGGGGAGGGCCCCCGAGCCCCCCGCTCGCTACTTCTTCTCGACCAGCCCGAGGTCTTTGACCAGGGCGACGATCTGGTCGTTGAAGTCCTTGACGAACTTGTCAAGCTCCGCCCCGGCCATGTAGTTCTCCACCTGGTCGTTGTCGTCGATGTACTTCTTCCACTCCTGGGTCGCGGTCATCCTCTTGAAGAGGTCCGCCATGTACTCCCTGGAGCCGGCTGGCAGCCCTGCCGGGGCCGCGATCATGCGGGTCTGGGTGTAGACCACGTTGATCCCCTGCTCCTTGAGAGTCGGGATGTCCGGGTACTTGGGCAGCCTCTTGTCCATGCCCACGGCCAGGATGCGCACCTTCTTGGCCTGGACCTGCGGTAGGATCTCGGCCAAGTTGGCGCTGGCGATGTCCACGTGCCCGCCGAGCAGGTTGGTCAGCACGTCACCACCGCTGGAGAGGGAGATGAAGTTGAACTCTGTCCCGCTGGCCTTGGAGAGCAGCATGGTGAAGATGTGGTCGTCAGATCCCACGTTGGTGCCGCCCCACTTGAGGCCCTTCGGCTTGGCCTTGGCCGCGTCGATGACGTCCTTCATGGTCTTGAAGGGGGAGTCGTCCTTCACCACGACGGTGAAGTTGTCATCCGAGAGCCGGGCCAGCATGGTGAAGTCCTTGGTGGGATCCAGCGGAACCTGCCCGCGGGCTGGGGTGGTGAAGAAGGAGGTGGTGGCCGTCAGCCAGGTGTAGGGGTCGCCCTTCTTGCTGGCCACGTAGGCGAAGGCGACGGCTCCGCTACCCCCAACCTTGTTGACCACAGCGATGTTCTTGGGGTAGAGCTTGTTGTCCTTGATGGCCTTCTCCATCATCCGGGCCTGGATGTCCGAGCCGCCGCCAGCCGCGGCATGAACGACGAACTCCACATCCTTCTCCGGCGCCCACGAGGGCTTCGGCACCGCGGTGGGGGCCGCAGTCGGGGCGGCAGCGGGCGCGGTGGTTGCGGCCGCAGCTGCCTTGGTGGGGGCAGCGGTGGGAGCCGGGGCAGGTGCCGCGGACGAGCAGGCGGCGGCTAGGGAAACCATTGCGATCGCCAGCGCCAGGATAGACAGTGCGAAGAGTCGGTTCCTCACGAAAACTCACTCCTTTCGTCACAGCTATTGGATCCGCCTGGGTCGATGGTGCTTGTGAGCCCTTCTTGGGTCGCCTCCGTGGGGGCGGGTCTCCATCCCTGAGCACGCGTTCGGTAGCCGTAGACATCCTGGCGAACACCGCCCTCGACGCGCCGGTGCGTCCACGGCCGCCAGGGCTCGAACGTCCATTGCCCGCGCTCGGTGCCCTTGCCCCGCAGCACTCGCGCCTCGGATCACCCCCTTTCAGTGACTCCCTCTGACCCCTCGGCCGCCCTTCGCAGCAGCTCGGCGGCCCGAGCCGTGTTGAAGCAGCCGCAGGCGCACGGCCTGGCTATCTCCACGGCGGCCTCCTCCGCCGTCTTTCGCCCGGCCCTGATCTCCTCTATCGCCTTGTTGACCAGGTGCGCGGAGGTCATGGCGTGGCCGCACATGCTGGTGATCTCCAGCAGCTCGGCCTTGGGCAGCAGATTCCTCTTCCCCCAGACTCCGAGGGAGTAGGAGATGGTGTGCGGCTGCAGCCCCACCTCCTCGCAGGTCTCGAACACGCGGTCGATCAAGCCGCTCACGGTGATGGATATCCCGAAATCCCTCTCCTTCAGCTCGGCCAGCACGCCCTTCAGCTTCTCGCGATCGTCGTAAACGCAGAGGACGAAGCCGTTGGGCTTGAGGCCGGCACGGATCTCCTCGGCTGTCTTGCCGTGCGCGTAGGTTCCATCCTGTACGTAGAGGCTTCCCAGGTTGACCGGATCGTGCCTCGCCATGGTGTCGCAGATCCCCCGCAGCCTCTCCACCGCGGACGCCTTCCGCTCCTCGCTGGCCAGGTCGAACTGGCGAGCCACCAGCGCCAGGACGCAGTAGTCCCTCTCCAGCGACTCGACCGACCCCTGTCTGTGCAGCGTGTGAGTCATCTCCCCCTCCCTACCAGGCCCGACCGAGGCCGACGTTGATCTTGGCGTTGGGTCTGGGCTGAAGTCCCATCCCCTGGAGGAGCGGGAGCACGGGCACGGTCTTGTCCTCATTCACCCTGCACATGACGGCGACGGTGAACACGGTATCCACCTCCTGCTCCACCTCCTTGAGCGCGGCCATGACCCGCGGGGTCCTCTCCAGGTCGGTGATGAACTCCACCACCAGCGACAGAACCCTCTCCCCCTTGATCTCGTCCTTCAGCTCGCCGGTCCTGGGGTCCTTGATGAGAGGCCAGATGGGATTGAGCTGCTCAAACTCCACCCCGATGGAGGCGACCTTCATGGTCACCTTCTCCACGTCGGCGAAGCTGGCTGACACCCCGGGCCGGCCCAGCTCGATCCCGAAGCCGACCTGTCCGACCTTCACCCGATTGGTCCTGTCGTTGGTCTTGCACTCCTCGGTGCCACGCCCGGCCCCCATGGTGACGGGGGAGACCGCGGTGGGATCGGAGAAGTAGCGGCGAAGTCCGCGTGGGAACCCCAGCTCGTCGGCCGAGAGCTGGATCATGGAGCCGGTAGGGCAGGCGAAGACGCGGGTGCAGACCCCGCACTCCACACAGGCATCTTGGTCGGCCACGGCCACCCCGTCGACTAGAGAGATGGCGCCTACCGGGCAGTAGGGCAAGCACTCCCCGCACCCGGTGCAAGTCTCCTGGTCAACCCGCATGGATAGAAACCTCCTGCAGCTGCTTTGGCCGGCATCGGGAAGCCGATCTCGATGCCGGGTCGATCCGTGGAGGGTACCGAAGCCGTGCTGGCCCTGGGGCGGCGGCGCCGCCGCCGGGGAGAGGCCGGGCAGCGCCGCTGGTACCGCCCGGCGAACACGGGGCCCGGCGACGGCGGCGAGCCCTGCGTGTCCCGCGCAGCGGGATATACTCCCGCTGTCAGGCATCATTATACTCGTTGCACCCCGCATGTCAAGCTCCGCTGCCGTCCAAGGGGCCCGCCGAAGGGCCGATTGTGAACAGTATGAACGATTCCCCGCAGGTGGACCCCTGACGCGGTCACCTTCTTCTAGCACCATCTTCCTATGGAGCGCTGGCTGGGTCTTGTGCTAAACTGCTGTGGAGGGCAGCATGCCCGGGACGGCCTCGTCCCGGGGGCAGGCGGTGAACTTTGACAGCGTGACCAACGGTAGAGGGCTTCACTCGCGTGCATCTACGCCATAGCACGCTTCTTGCTTGTGGGTTTTTCATCATCTCGGCGAGGGGGGTCCCTCCTTGCGCATGCCGCTCGGTCTCCGGGGCAAGCTGGCCGCGGCCTTCCTGTCGATACTGCTCCCCGTGCTCGGGGTGCTGATATACGACTATCTCGACAACTACGGCCGGCTGCTGGACACCCTCGCCAACGGGCAGGCGCGCACCACCCAGACCCTGGGCACCTTCCTGGAAGCCACCCTCGACCAGGGGGTCGCCGTGGGCCAGGCCATCGCCCTCGATCCCGAGGTTCGCAACCTCTCCAGCGGCAACCCCTCCCGACTGGACGCCCACCTGGCGGCCTACCTCTCCGCCTTCCCCCGCTTCCTGGACATCAACGTCTGGGACGCCGCCGGCAACAACGCGGGCGCTTCCAGCCCTCCACCGCCCGGCCAGCCCAGGCCCAGCATCGCCGATAGGGAGCACTTCCGGGAGGCCGTCTCCACCGGCAAACCGGCCATTTCCGGCGTCATCATCTCGCGCATCGGCGGGCACCCCACGGCGGCGGTAGCGGCCCCCATCAGGGACCTCCAGGGCCGGATCATCGGCGTCGTCACCCTCCTCGTCAACTTCGACGCCGTGGTGGACTCCCTCCGGAGCATCAGCCTGGGCCCCGACCGGGCCGCCTGGGCCACCGACCGCTCCGGCAGGGCCGCCTTCCTCTCCACCAACCCCGCCCTCAGCTGGGAGGCCCGCGACCTCTCCTGGTACAAGCCGGTGCAGGCCGCCCTGTCCCAAGGTCGCTTCATCGGGCCGGTGGACAGCTCTCCCCTGGGTGGCCCCCGCCTCGATACCTGCATGGCCACCCCCACCTACGGCTGGATCGTCGGCATCTCCCTGGCCCAGACAGCCTATCAGACGGCCGCCAGCCAGACCCTCGCCTCCAGGATGGGGATCTACATGGGCATCCTCCTGCTGGCGGGGCTCATCGCCCTCTGGTCGATCCACGCCATCACCAGGCCCCTGGGGGCGCTCGCCCAGACCATGGCCGCCTTCGGCCGAGGGGAGCTGGACAGTAGGGCCGAGGTGAAGACCGGGGACGAGCTGGAGACCACCGCCGAGACCTTCAATCGGATGGCCGCCTCCCTCCAGAGGGAGCAGGAGAGGCTCCGCTTCCTGCTGGAGACGGGAACCTCCCTCGCCTCGGCCATGGATGTCGGGATGGTGGTCCGGCTCCTGGCGGAGCGGACCACCCAGATGCTTGGCGACTGCACATGGGTCTGCCTGATGCAGGGCAACCAGGGGTGCGCCGAGATCAGCATCTACACCCGCGACCCTAGCCTCCACCCCCGGCTCATGGAGCTGTTCGACCAACACGGCCCCTGGGTGGCGGCGAACCTGTTCACCCCCGTGGTGAGGTCGGGAGAGCCGCTCCTGATCCCCGATCTCCCCTCCCTCCAGGGAATGGAGCCGGCCCTTCGGGATGGCCTGCAGGGGCTGGGGAGAGTCTCGGCCATGGTGATACCCCTCCACGCGAGGGGGAGGCCCGTGGGCGTCCTAGCATCCCTGAGCCTCGCTCAGGAGCGCCGCCTGGGAGAGGAGGAGCTGGCGCTCGGCATGGATCTGGCGGGGAGGGCGGGGCTCCTGATCGACAACGCCATCCTGTTCCGGCAGGTGGAGGCGCAGCAGCGGCGGCTGCAGACGGTGCTGGACACGGTGCCCGTCGGGGTCCTGGCCGTGGAGGACGGGGACGGCAGGATCTCCCTGGTGAACCGGATGGGGGAGGGCATTATGGGCAGGTCTCCCCTCGGCGTCCCGCTGGAGAGGTGGGCTGCGGAGGTGGGGCTGCGCCGCGCAGGCGGAGAGCCGTACCCCGCCCGGGAGGACCCCCTCTCCAGGACCGTCCTGGCGGGGGAGGCGGTGGTGGCCGAGGAGATGATGTTGGGGCACCCGTCCGGGCGCACGGTCTACCTGCTGGGGCACACCGCCCCCCTTCGAGATGCCGAGGGACGGGCCGTGGGCGCCGTGGCGGCGATGCAGGACATCACCCCGCTCAAGGAGACCCAGCGCAGACTGGAGGAGGCCTCCCAGAGGCTGAGGGAGGCCAACCGGGATCTGGCCGTCGCGGCAGCTCGGCAGCGGGAGCTGGCTAGAGAGCACGAGCGGCGGCGCAGCGAGCTGGACGCGGTGCTGGAGGGGATAAGCGAGGGGGTGACCATCACCGACGGCAGCGGGTCGCTGCTGAGGATCAACGAGGCGGGCCGGACCATACTGGGGGTGAGGCCGGAATGGGTGGGGAGGCGGCTGGTAGACTACGAGGAGCTGATCCGATTCCACCGTCCCGACGACCGGGAGATACCTCCCGATGAGTGGCCACTGCGCAAGGCGCTGCGGGGCGAGACCATCCAGGGCGAGGAGATGGTGGTGGTCCGCCCGGATGGCACCAGGGCCAACATCCTGGTGAGCACCAGCGTGGTGCGTGGCGAGGACGGGGCGGTGAGGTTGGCCATGAGCATCTACAGGGACATCTCCCCGATCCGCGAGCTGGAGCGGACTCGGGAGGAGTTCATCTCCGTAGTCGCCCACGACCTGAGATCCCCCCTCACCGTCATCACCGGCTTCATCGGGCTGCTACAGCGGCTACCTCCCGAGCAGCACGGCAGTCCACAGGAGCAGAGGGCGCTGGCCAGCATCCTGAACGCGGCCAAGCGGCTGGACAGGATGGTTGGGGACCTGCTGGACGCCTCCCGCATAGAGGCGAGCCGGCTCTCGCTGACCAAGGAACGGGTGGACCTGCCGGCCCTGGTGAGGGAGGTGGTGGAGCGGAGCTTCGAGATCACCAAGGGGCACCCGCTGAAGGTGGAGGTGCGCGGAGATATACCGGAGGTGGAGGCGGACCCGGCGCGGCTGGAGCAGGTGCTGACCAACCTGCTCTCCAACGCGGCCAAGTACTCCTACCCGGGGACGGAGATCCTGACGGAGCTGGAGTCGCGGGATGGCGAGGTGGTGGTATCCGTGACCAACCAGGGGGAGGGGATCAAGCCCGAGGAGAGGGAGAGCATCTTCACCCGCTTCCGCCGGACACGAACGGCTGAGGAGGGGAGGGTGCCGGGCCTGGGTCTGGGGCTCTACATCACCAAGGGGCTGGTGGAGGCCCACGGTGGCCGGATATGGGTGGAGAGCGAGATAGGGAAGAGCACCACCTTCCGCTTCACCCTGCCGGCGCCCCCGCCCGCGTCGTGAGGCTAGTGCTCTGAAACGTGATCCCGAAGGCGGCCCGGTGGCGCCTTATGCGCTGCCATACGTGGCGCCACGCGGACCGGGCGGAGCTTGAACCCCGCCGATCGCTTGATCGAGCGCAAGCTGGCAGGGGATAAAACGCATGATGCACATCGACCATTAACGGGGCGGGGTCTTGTACCCCGCCCCGTTACCTCCCCCACGGGGACCCGGCCAATTCTCGTAGGGCCGGGTCTTGTACCCGGCCCCGCCCCATGGGGCACGTGGCGGGGGGACAAGCCCCCGCCCTACAGATGTAACTATACTTGCCCCGGCGGTGGGACGCGCCACTCCTACATATCACGATCACCGTGCCCGAGAGCCGGATCGGGGGCTGGCCGGGGCCGATAAGGGATCAGGGGCGGGGCCCCGCGGACCCGCTCGGGCAGAGCGGCCGAAGGGAGCATGACGCGCACGCCGGGGCTTTGCGGCAGGGGCTCTTTCCATGGGCCACGATCAACGCGTGGTACTCCTGGAACAGCGGCACCGAGGGGGGCAGCGCATCCATGAAGAGCCGCTGCAGCTCGCCGTATGGGGCATCGGGGCGAGCCAGACCCAGACGGGCGAAGAGGCGGCGGGTGTAGGCGTCCACCACGAAGATCGGCTGTCGCGCCCCGTAGAGGATGATGGAGTCGGCCGTCTCCTCCCCTACACCCCAGATGGAGAGGAGCTCCCGGCGCAGGTCCGGAAGTTTCACGTGAAACAGCGACTCCAACCGACCTCCATGCCTCTCCCGTAGGTGCAGGCAGAAGGACCTCAGCTTGCGCGCCTTCACGTTGAAGTAGCCGCTCGGCCGGATCAGCTCGGCCAGCTCCGACACCGGCAGCTCCTCGATCGACCGCGGATCCAGCGCCCCTGCCGCCCGCAGCCGTGCGATGGCCCTCTCCACATTCACCCACGCGGTCGACTGGGTGAGGATCGCCCCCACCACCATCTCGAAGTCGCCCTCGGCAGGCCACCATCCCTGCGGACCGTGCGCCTCCATCAGCAGCCCGTAGATCTCCATGAGGAGATCGCCCCTCGACAACCAGCCTACCCTCCCTTCAGCGAGCTCCAGAGCGGAACGCCACGCCCCGCGCCAAAAAACAGGGCCCGGCGAGCCGCCAAATGATATCATCCCCCCCGTCGTCACGCTCCGCCCGCCCCGCCCCTACGTGCCCCGCTCGGGTATGGGCGGGACCCCGAGCCGACGCGGCACCAACCAGAAAGGGACGCTCCCGCCATGCCCACCAGCATCCAAGGCCCCATGGCGGCGCTCGGCGCCGTTCTCATCTGGGGACTCACCTTCGTCCCCACCAAGCTGGCCCTCGCCGAGATGGGCCCCTTCACCCTCGCTGTCCTTCGCTTCAGCGTCGCCCTCGCGGCCATCCTGCCGATTGCTCTTCGAGGCTACCCAAGGTCCGCCACCTGGCGAAAGCTCCCGCTCTCCACCACGGCGCCCCTAGGACTGACGGGCGTCGCCCTTTACTTCGGCCTCCAGAACCTGGGCCTCGCCCGCACCACGGCGGCCGAGGCCGGGCTTATATCAGCCACCGTGCCCGCCCTCACGGCACTCCTCTCCACCGTCCTGCTCCGAGAGCCGTTGGGCCTTCGACGGCTCGCCGGCATCCTGGCCTCCCTGACGGGGGTGGCCCTTGTTGTGCTCTCCCCAGCCGGCCTCGCAGGAAGCCGCGGTTCGCTGGAAGGGGACCTGATGATCCTGGGCGCATCCCTCGCCTGGGCAGTCTACACACTCATCGGCAAGAGGGTGGCCGGTCGCGTCCCCGACACAGTCCTCCTCGCCTGCACCATGGCCATAGGCACCCTCCTTCTCCTCCCCGCGGCCGCACTGGAGCCAGCCCCCGTCCCACAGCCCAACGCCTCCGCTTCGGCATGGCTTTCGGTCCTCTTCCTCGGTCTGGGCGGCTCCGCGGCCAGCTTCTTCTGCTGGAGCGCCGCCCTACGCCGAATGGACGCCTCCGCCGCATCCATCTTCATCAATCTGGTCCCCGTGGTCACCCTCATCTCTTCGGCCCTCCTGCTCCACGAGTCCCTCCTCCCCGCCCAGCTCCTGGGCGGCGCCCTGGTCCTGATGGGTGTGTATCTGGCGGGCCGCTGAAGCGCAGCCCGCCGACACCCGCTGGTACGCCTTGTGCCATCGTCAGCCGGAGGTGATGCACCATGGATCCATTGGCCCGCGTCGGCCTGGACGAGGATCGGGTGAGGTTCGAGCTGTCGAGGCTGGACTGGACGGCACCGCTCACCACCAGCGACATCGCCGCTCAGCTGCCGGGCCTCCCGGGGGAGCTGTTCGCCGACCTGGCGGACGGAGCCATCTTCCACGCTCCTGAGGAGGTTATCCGGGCCCTACGAGGGGAGATCGACCTGGATCCGGACGACCTCCCCGTGGAGGGAGCCGAGTCCATAGGCGGCCCGGCAGGCTACGGCGGATCCAGCACGGGAAGGACCGTCTCGCCGCCCAGGGCCGACCACGGGGTGGGCTCCGGCGCCGACACGGGCGACACCGGCAGCGGAAGCACCGAGGCAACCGGCTGGTCGCGAGCCGGAACCACCTTCGGCCAGGAGGCTGTCGACGAGCGGACCGAGCAGGAGCTGGGCGAGGAGGAGGAGCTGCGCGAGCCCAACCCCTAGCCCAGCCCCAGGCCCCAGCCATCGCGAGGGATGCCGCCTCGGCGAGCTCCCCGCGCCATCGCGCATACCGCTCGCCCACTGCACGCCAAAACAGGGGCAGGCCCCTGCAGAGGATCCCGGCCGCCTCCGGTGCGACTATAGGTTCTCTGGTAGCTCCTCGTCGCCCGCCGTGATCTCCTCCAGCGCTCGCACCAGACGCAGCATCTGCTCCTGCCTGCGCCGACGCAGCGCGTCCACGTCCTTCCCCGTCCAGTCGTAGAAGCCCTTCCCCGCCTTCGCGCCGGTCTCTCCTCGGGCCACCTTCTGGGCGATGTAGGGAAGCGGCTCCCGCGCCCCCTCCAGGGTGGGGTAGATGGATGCCGACGCAGCCATGTGCACGTCCAGCCCGCCCCAGTCCCTCTGCTCGAGGATGCCGGTCAGGGGGATCCGCAGGCCGAAGCCCAGCCGTAGCGCCCGGTCCACGTCCCTCGGCCCGGCCACCCCGTTGGCCACCAGCGAGATGGCCTCACGGGTCAATGCCGCCTGCAGTCGGTTCACCAAGAAGCCGTTCATGTCCTTCCGACACACAACCGGCTCCTTGCCACATCGCCGCCAGAACTCCACGGCGGTCTCCACCGCGGCGTCGGAGCTCGCTCGACCGTACCCCACCTCCACCAGCGGCACCACAGCCGGAGGATAGAAGAAATGGGAGCCCACCACACGATCAGGGTACCGCGTCCGCTCGGCGATGTCGCCCACCCTGAGCCCGGAGGTGTTGGTGGCCAGGATAGCCTCCCTGGGAGCCAGACGATCCAGGTCAGCGAAGAGCTGCTGCTTGACAGCCAGATCCTCGACCACCGTCTCCAGGGCGAACTGCACATCCATGGCCGCAACCTCTAGAGAGGTGGTCGGCTCCACACGACCCAGGATCGCGTCCACCTCACCCGCCGCCAGCAGCCCGCTGGTCACCCGCGCCATGAGCCCATCCCGAACCCGCCCCAGGCACCGCTCGATCGACTGCTCACTCCGGCCCACCAGGTAGACGTGACACCGGGCCTCGGCCAGTATCTGCACCAGCCCGGCCCCCATGGTGCCAGAGCCGATCACCGCGGTCCGCTCGATCTCCGCCGCCTTCATCATTTCCCTTCCTCCATTGCTGACTCAACACCCACTACAAGGTTGGCTCCACCGGAACATCCCTGGCCAGGCCCGCTCTCATCGCCGTCGGCTGCGCGCCCAACGCAGGAGAGGGCGGCCGCCGCGCCCCTCACAGCTCCACGGGAACACGGCGGTCGATGGCCACCTCGCCTCTCGTCACCCGACATCCATAGGCCAGAACCAGGACAGCCCCGGCCACCTCTCGCAGGAGGGCCGCAAAGGTGGAGTCCGCCTCCACGTTGGGCCTGAACCGCTCGCCGTCCCCGCGCTGCACGACGAACACCACCGCCGCGCCGTGCCCATCCTCCGCCAACCTCCGAAGCTCCAGCAGGTGCCTGGCGCCGCGAGAGGTCGGCGCGTCCGGGAAGAGCGCCAGGCCGTCGCGAACCAGCGTCACCGACTTGGTCTCTACGAAAATGGTTCCGCTGTCTCCCTCAGCGGCCAGGTCCAGCCGGCTCTGGCCGACACGCACCTCTCGGCGCACCCGATCGAAGCGCCCCAGCTCCGGGAGTCGACCTTCCAGCATCGCCTCGGCTACCAGCCCAGGTGGCAGACGAGCGTCCAGCGACACCAGCCGTGTCCCCTCTTGCACCATCACCAGGTCGCAGCAGGTCGCCCGGCCAGGACCGCGTCGCGCCACCAGGACCGTGGCCCCGGGACGGAGAAGCTCCCCCATCCTCCCCGAGTTGGGGACGTGCGCCACCACCTCCGCCCCGCCCAGACGCACCAAAGCGGCGAAGCGGTTCATCCTCTCCAGGAACCGACCCTCCTCCAGATGGCTCGCGATCTTCACCGTTCGCCCCTCCCCCCCGGCGACGGACATTCTATCCCATCCCCACCAGCCTCGGCTCGGCTGCCTCGTCGGCGCTCCCACCAACTCCCCATGACCAACCATGCACAGGTAGCACTACTGGTCCGACCCTGGCCGATCGGCCCGGGGGAGGGGCAGGAGCCGCTCAATCACGGGGGGCTTGCCGGCTGGTGGCACGGGGAGTGCAGCTACGTCATTCAAGAAAGCGGTGGGGGTGCTGAAGAAGTTGCTGCCGGAGATCTTCGTGCGCCACGGGCCCAGGCCCATCCTGACACCCGACGACCTTCCCTTCAAGGCCAACGCCGTCCTGAACCCTGGGGTCGCCGTGGTGGACGGCGAGGTGGTGCTTCTGCTCCGGATCGAGGACAGACGGGGCGTCTCCCACGTCCATGTGGCCAGGAGCGCCAACGGGGTCGACGGTTGGCGCATAGCGGATCAACCGCTGCTGCAAGCGGACCTTCCCGGCCACCCGTTCGAGGAGTGGGGCTGCGAGGACCCCAGGGTCACGCAGATCTCCCCAGAGAGGTGGATCATCGCCTACACGGCCTACTCCCGGTACGGGCCCGCCGTCGCCCTGGCCACCACCACCGATTTCGACAGCGCCACTCGCCTCGGGGTGGTCCTCTCGCCCACCAACAAGGACGCAGCGCTCTTCCCCAAGCAGTTCCATAACCACTGGCTGATGCTCCATCGCCCCGTGACGGGCGGGCAGGAGCACATCTGGTACGTCAGCTCCCCCGACCTGAAGGACTGGACGGGCCCCGGTGTCTTGCTGCCACAACGGAGCGGCCCCTGGTGGGACGGGCTCCGCGTGGGGGTGGGCGCGCCACCCATCGAGACCGACGAGGGCTGGCTGCTCATCTACCATGGAGTCAAGGATATGGGGGGCCGCCCCGTCTACCGGCTGGGGCTGGCGCTGCTGGATCTGGAGAACCCCCGCAAGATGGCAGCCCGCGCCTCCGAGTGGGCCTTCGCCCCGGAGACCGACTACGAGCAGCGCGGCCTCGTCCCCAACGTCGTCTACACCTGCGGCGCCGTCGCCAGGGGCGACGAGCTGTGGATGTACTACGGCGCCTCCGACACCGTGATCGGACTGGCCATCGCCAAGATCCGCGACCTCCTGAGGTTCGTCAGGGAGAACGACTACCTGCACAGGGTCGGCCGCCAGAAGGGCATGGTGACCTAGCCCCGGCCCGTTCCCCCGGGCTGCGCCGGGGGCTCCGTGTGGGGAGCCCGCACCAAGGAGGCCACGATGCCCAGGGCGGCGAAGCCCACCGCGGCCAGGTACGCCGCGCGAAACCCCGCCATGAAGGCGGAGAGCAGCTCCGGATCGCTCCCGGAGGGGAGGGCCCCCAGCTCCAGGGCGCCCAGGCTGCTGGGGCCGACCACCGACGACAGGCTGCCCAGCAGGAACGAGGCGCTCACGGCCAGCCCTATCACCTGGCCCAGGTTCCGCATCATGGAGAGGATCCCGGAGCCGATGCCCAATCGCTCCCTGGGCACATCCCCCATGACAGAGCTGTTGTTGGGAGCCTGAAACATCCCCTGCCCGAGGCCCAGCAGCAGAAGCCAGTAGAGCACCTGGCTGTAGGTGGCGTTGGCCGGCAAGCTGCCCAGCAGCAGCAGGGCGACGCCGTTGATGGCCAGCCCCATGGAGGAGAGGACGCGCGCCCCGATCCGGTCCGACAGCCACCCGCTGATAGGAGCCACCACGGCCAGGACCAGGGCGGTGGGGGTGAGAAGCAACCCGGCCTGCAGGGGGCTGTACCCGACCACCAACTGGAGGTAGAACGGCATCAGGAAGGCATTGGCGGAGATGGCCAGGAAGGCCATGATCCCAGCCACGTTACCGGCAGTGAAGGTGCGCCGACGGAAGAGCGTGAGGTCCACCATGGGCTGCTCCAGCCGGGACTCGACCACGAAGAAGGCGGCTGTGAGCAGCACGAAGACGGCCCCCAGCAGCAGCACCAGGGGCGAGGACCAGCCCATCTCCGGCCCAAGGGTGAGGGCCATCAGCAGGGAGAGAAGGGAAAGGACCGCGAGACCGGCGCCCGCGAAGTCGAACCGCTCCGGGATTCGGCCACGCCCGGCGGAAAGGACCCGCTCACTCAGGATGACCCAGGCCGCCGTGGTGCCCAGGATCCCGATGGGCACGTTCACATAGAAGATCCAGGGCCAGCCCAGGGAGTCGATCAGCAGGCCGCCCACCGTCGGGCCAAGGGCGAACCCCGCCGCGACCACCGTGCCGAGGCTTCCCAAGGCCACACCCCGCTGCCAGGGTGGAAATACCGCGGTGACGATGGCGAAGCCGTTGGCCAGTATCATGGCGGCGCCCACCGCCTGCAGTATTCGGAACGCGATCAGCTCCTCCGCCGAGCGGGACAAGCCGGAGAGGGCCGACCCGGCGACGAAGATCAGGAACCCAGCGCTGTACACCCTCTTGCGGCCCACGATGTCCGACAGCCGCCCGAAGGGGAGCAGGAGGACCGTGATGGCCAAGAGGTAAGCCTCCAGCACCCACTGGACGTACACCAGGTTGGTGCGCAGGTCCTCAAGGATCGTGGGAAGGGCGATGTTGACGATGCTGGCGTCCAGGGTGGCCATCAGCACGCCTGTGGCAACCGTCGCCAGAACCCACCACCTGTGGCCCTCCCCGCCAAACAGCCGATTCTGGGGCACGCTCACCTCATGGCTCCCTGCTCCACCCCTTGAAGCAAGGGCCATTCCCAGCGAGCAGCCCGTCTCGCACCAACCGGTAGGGATACGGGCCACGCCTCTCTAGATCATCTCGTCACGCGACCACCTCACTGGCACACCGGCCTTGGAACGAATGAACTTGACTTCGTAGGGCGGGGCCTCGTGCCCCGCCGCCAGCCGCATCCGGCACGCCAGTCGCCGGGGAGCGAAGCCCAGCCCCGCCCATCGAAACCAATTTAGTCGAGTACTACCAGGTGTAGATGGCCGTGCTGCCGCGAAGAACCACCCTGGCGAAGGCGTGGTAGGGGGTTCCATCCGCGGCCATCTGCCGGGCGAAGAAGGTCAGGTGGATGATCCTTCCCAGCTCCTTCTTGCCGTTCCGCAGGTTCTGGATGTCGTAGATCGGCACCCGCTGGTGAACGGCCTCGGGGTCGAACCGGTAGAAGAAGCGACCTCCATCCACGGGCAGCTCCCCCTGGTCCACCACGCAGCCAGGGGTCACCGCGGCGAAGTAGACCCTCTCCGCGTTGCTGAAGCCCTCTACCACCAGCCCCTCCTCCGGCTTGAAGAGCTGCTGCCCCTTCAGCGTCAGCCGCAACCGCTCCGCACCCTGCGGCTGCGGCTTGTCGATGACGTAGATGTGCCCGCCCTCCTCGGGAAGGCCCGGCACGTGCCCGGGGTAGCCGTTCCACTCCGACTCCACCGTGTAGACCCAGAGTCCGGGGCGATCCAGGGGAACCCTGCCAGCTCCCACGAAGTAGCCGAAACCGTCCCCCACCCCATCCCACTCCTTGACCACGTTCCCGTCGGGGTCCTTGAGGGAGCAGTGGATGTGGATCGGCAGGATGGGGTCGATCTGGAACACCGGGGCGAAGGTCGTCCCTTGCTCGTAGACCATGCCCGGGCGCAGGGACACCAGAAACACCCTGAACCGCCGGCCATCGGCCCCCAGCAGATCCTCCGAGCCGGGCGCGATCACCCGGTTGTTGTTGGAGCCCCCCGGCAGGATGAAGGCGGAAGCCATGTAGCCCGCGTACCGAGGAGGCTGGCCACGGGGACGCAGCACCACCCCGCCTAGAAGCCGGTAGATGGTACCCGGCATGTCCCCGTTGGAGCTCGCACCCAGCTGCCCACCGAAGTTGGTGGCGCTGGTGGGCCAGTAGGGGGCCCGCACACCATCCTCCCCCACCAGGAAGCGCCCCATGAAACCAGGGCGGGGTCCAGCGCCGTAGTAGTAGGCCAGGTCAGTGATCAGCTCGGGATAGAGGTGAGGCGACATCCCATTGGAGGTGGTGACCCGCACGTTGGTGTTGCCGATCGGCTGCCACCTGGAGTCGTACCCCTGGCCGCTTCCCTTGATCTCGTAGGTGAGCACCGGCTCGATCTTGTTGGCCCCATCCCCCTCGCTGGCTATCAGCAGCACGTCGCCGGAGTTGTACGGGAAGTTTATGTGATCCAGGTTGCGGAAGCCGTCGTTGGGGCGGACGAACCCCTCGTAGTGGGTCTCGCCGCGCTCCACCAGACTGTCCCCCACCTTCACCATCTTCCCGTGGGCCACCAGATCCCCATCCGGCGGGTAGACCACCCCAGCGTGCCGCATGCTGCACACCCACAGGTGGCCCTCCCCGTCGGTGTAGGTGGCCAGGATCCGCGCGTGGTACTCGCCCGGCGCGTCCAGCGGGAACGGCTTCATCCCCTGGGCCGCCCCGAAGATACCCCCGGGCGTCGCCCTCCCGCTGTAGGTCAGCTCCTTCACCACCGCTGGGTCGGAGCTGGAGGCGGGGTAGAGGGTGGCGGTCACGATGACATCGGCGGGGACCGCCGGGGCGAAGCCGATATCACGACCGTAGCTGCTACCAACGGGGTAGGGCTGGCCTTGGAAGGTGGCGGTGGCCATGGTCATCCGTTTGGCTATCCAGAAGTGGTAGGTGCCTCCGCCCTCGTACCGGTTTCCCCACCGGTCGGCTATCCAGCCCCTGGCGACCACCGTGTACCGGCCGTAGCCCGACGGCTTCCAGGAGGTGAACTTGGGGTTGCGGGTGGTAGGGTTGCGCCCCTTCCGATCCACGAAGGCCGCCGTCCCTAGGTCGACGGTCTTGCCGGAGGGATCCGTCACCTGGACGGACAGCTCCCCCGAGGCGAAATCCCAGGGTATGTTGCGCAGCTCGTCGATGGAGTCGGCGCGGAGGTCGGGCTCGAGGCTGTATCCGATCCTGTTGCCGTTGCCATCGTACAGGGGCAGGATCACCTCGTCCGGGATGATGTTCCGGTCCGAAAGGGCGAAGTGGCCGCGATCCTCATCCGCCACCACGCCCGAGTAGCCGTTGGAGCTGTACTGCCCCAGCAGCACCCAGTACACCCTGCGTCTGATCCGCGCCGCATCCACCCACCGCCCCATCGCGTCCGGCCCGCTACAGGGGATGGGCGGCGAGTAGATCATGGACTTGCCTTCGGGGTATCGGGGCCGGGCGCCGAAGCCCTCCCCGTTCAGGCTGAGGGTGCGCCTGCCGGCGGCCACACCGAAGTCGAAGCGGAGCCGATAGATCCCCGGCGGGGTGTCGGCGGGCAGCGGGATGTCCAGGACGAAGTGGGCGTACCGCGACGAGTCGGTGCTCTGGAGATCGCGCACCGGCACTCTCCGGAGCTGATCCACGGGGTTCCGGAACCTGGCTCCCGTGTACCTGCTGATGGCCCCGGAATTCCCCCCCTCGATGGCCAGCCCGGCGGGCGTCAGCAGGGTGGACATCCTCTCGTCGATGGGGAGCCGCAGCCAGCCGTCTGGATCGAAGCATCGCTCGGAGGTCACCAGCAGCACGACGGCATCAACCGCCGCGCCCACAGAGGCCAGCGAGGCCATGAAGCCAGGGGAAAGGTGCAGGAACAGGTCGACGTGAAGCACAACCCCTGGCTGCCAGGAGGTGGGGGAGAGCCGGACGTCGGCGCGCCAATCGCCGAAGTCGCTGCGTCCCCCCTCGCTGAAGGAGAGCTGGTCGTCGGCCGCCAT